>MDSZ01120854.1_pt1 | contig 85322 bp, 93 predicted proteins | sample 811201 | NCBI WGS metagenome assembly MDSZ01 (sample SAMN05326647, study PRJNA326480) | marine metagenome | isolation source: seawater | place: Indian Ocean: North | collected 2010
GCCTCTGCTGCGGGAGCTTCTTCCGCTGGTTTCTCTTCAGCTGGAGCTGCCTCTGCTGCGGGAGCTTCTTCCGCTGGTTTCTCTTCAGCTGGAGCTGCCTCTGCTGCTGCTGCTGCGAGTTCTTCAGCTTTAGCGGCAGCCTTCTTAGCTTTCTTTGCAGCAGCCTTATCTAAATCTTTCTTTTTCATTGCTTCAAGACCCTTTGGCCCCTTAGTATGAAGCTTAACTATTCTTCCAACCGTTTCAGACAAAAGCGCACCATGACTTTTCCAATAATCTATTCGGTCTGTATCAAGCCTTAATGCCTCAGCTCCCTCATTAGCTCCAGGGTTGTAGAAGCCGACACGCTCAATAAAACGCCCATCTCTCTTTTTTCTAGAATCTGCTACAACTACATTAAAATAGGGTCTTTTTTTAGATCCACTTCTTGAAAGTCTGATGATTACCATATAATGTTCTCTTTAATTAAATTATTTTCTACAGAAAGGGCGAAATTTTACGCTATTTTTGATGGTTTTGGCAAGTAATATGTTTTATTACAACTATTTAATTAGTGCAAGAAAATTTTTATAGATAAAGTGTTGGGTCCTTAACTCCTAATTTCTGAAATCCTTCTCTTCTTAATCTGCAAGAATCGCATTTACCACAGGCATGACCTTTTTTTGAAGGCTGATAGCAAGAAACTGTCATTGAATAATCAACTCCATGCTCTAAACCTAATTTTATGATTTCTGCTTTATTCATCTTTATGAGGGGTGCTTTAATGGAAATCTTTGACCCCTCTACCCCTTTTTTTGTTGCTAAATTTGCCATTTTTTCAAAACTTTGAATATACACTTCTCTGCAATCAGGATAACCAGAGTAATCAATAGCGTTTACTCCTATGAATATATCAGAGCAGTTAATTGTTTCCGCCCACGCTAGGGCCAAAGTCATCATTATAGTATTTCGCGCAGGAACATAAGTTGAGGGAATACCTTCCGAGGGTATTTCAGGTATATCCATCGACTTATTTGTAAGTGAGGAACTACTTAGCCAACTTAGATCAATATCAACAACCTTATACTCTTTAACTTCATACAATTCTGCTAATCTTTTTGCATAATGTAACTCTGCGCTATGCCTTTGTTGGTAGTTAATATTTAATGCATAGCAATCGTAACCTGATGACTTAGCTAATGCCAAAACAGTTGCAGAGTCTAAGCCTCCCGATAAAAGAATTATGGCAGATTTAGACACCTTTTTTTTCACCCCATATAATTTTGTGCAATTGTATTTGCATTCTTACATTTAAATTATCTTTCAAAATCCATTGCGCTAAATGATCTGGGTCAACTTCTCCATATGAGGGTGAAAATAAAATATCATACTTAGTGTATAAACCTTTTTTTTTGAATAAGATCTTTTGCCCATTCATAGTCATGCTTATCTGTAATTACAATCTTTATTTCATCCTCTTTCTTTATAAAAGAAAGATTTTCCCAGTAATTATTATCAACTTCACCAGAGCCTGGTGTTTTAAGATCTAAAATAATTTTCACTTTCTTATCAATATCCTTAATAGAAATGGCTCCTCCAGTCTCCAATGAGACTTCATAGCCAAACTCTACTAATTGAGATAAAAAAACCTTGCATGGCTTTTGGGCTAGAGGTTCACCCCCCGTGACAGTAATAAAGTTTGTCTTATATTTTTTTATTTCACTAAAAATCTCGTCAAAAGTTAAAGTTTGACCTTCATTAAATGCATAGGTCGTATCGCAATAATTACATCTCATTGGGCAACCAGTCAGTCTAATAAAAATTGTTGGAATACCAATTCGTGATGATTCACCTTGCAAGGAATAAAATATTTCATTTATTTTAAGATTTTGAGTTTTCACAAACTAACTTTATTTCTAAAGATTAATTGATTCCAAAGCCTTTAATCGTCGCTTAGCTTTGGAAAGAATTTCTGCATCAGGGTATTGCCTGATTAATTCACGTAAAGTTTTTTTAGCATTTGCAATTTTAGCCAATTGTATTTCACAGTTAGCAATACCATAAATGGCATCTGGAATTATTTTACTAGTTGGATGCAACTCTTTTAACTTTGAGTATGTTTTTATAGCCGCGTTGTAATTTTTTAAAGCAAATTGTGAATAACCGAGGTAATAATTTGCATCTGCAATTTTTTCTGACTTAGGATAAGTGCTAATAAATCTATCAAATGCACTAAAAGAATCTTTATATTTTGCTGCCATTAATGATGCTTTCGCCTCATCAAAAGCATCTAATTCGATACTCATATCTATAAGAGGTGGGACATTAGAGGCAACCAACTCCTCTTGTGCGGGGAAATCCTCAACTAACGAATCTTCTTGAACATCCTTAATACTATTACTCTCTAAAACAGCAGTCTCATTTTTAATTTCTTGCGTTTCACTAAACTGATTTTCTATTAATTCATTTATAGGGTCTTTTGGAGAGGGAGGCTCAATATTGTCAACAGATTGTAAGTTGTTCTCTAAAATGGTGATGCGATCATTAATTTCTTGATATAAAACCTTTTCTCTTTCTTGAAAATTATTAATTTGGAATTGAAGTACTTCAACTTCACCATTTATTTTAGAGAGTAATTCCTGAATTTCTTGAAGTGTATTTTGATTTTGAATAGCCGCACGGTTAACGTTACGGTTTTTTAATGCCTGAGTAACCTTGGCATCAACATTGCTTTGAATATTAGCTTGTATATTATTGAGTTGATCCTGAATGCTATTTAATTTTTTTCTTGCCTCCTCATCCTCAAAGAGCCCTGCATAAGAAACTTGTGCGCAGAGAATCAGGGTAACCCAATAAAAATTTTTCATTTAAAACTTCTAATTAATTTCTTTTTTACTATTATTCGCCTACGTAACCAATATCAGCGCGTCTATCTTGACCACAAGTACTGCCTGTACACTCTTGATTGGCATGTTCTTCTCCGAAACTAACTGTCTCAATTGCAGACATATCAACTCCTAATGCCTCAAGGGCCTGTTTAACGGCAACAGCACGCTTTTGGCCTAATGCTAGGTTATATTCGTGAGAACCTCTGTAATCTGCGTTGCCATAAATTACAACGGCTGCATTATGTTTGTTTATAAACGCTGCATGATTGCCAATTAAACCTTCAAACTCTTCCTTAATAGCATATCTATCATAATCAAAGTAGACACTTCTATCAGCAAGTTCACCGCTCGCAGCCAACTCATCAAGAGCAGTTTGACTTAAACCATCATTACTAACATTTCCCTCTAAATCAACCTCTGATCCATCAGCAGTCATACTTTCTAGCTCAGGAAACGGGGCGTTAAGTCCCATTGGCTCATTAATTTCAGTGGTACTACAACCAGCAGCTAAAAATGCCAGTATTGAAGCAAACAATAGAGATTTTTTCATTTTATGTCCCTTGTAAATAATAAAATTAATTCTTTATAGGTCCCCAAGTTGACTCCATGATAATTCCAGAACCAACATCAACGGGAGTCACTTTTAAACCATTTATTGATACTGTACCAATTTTTGACGTTTTTCCATAGTCTTTATACGTAAATAATACCATATGACCATTTGGTGAAAATATTGGTGACTCATCATCAGGACCATTTGTTAATTTTAAGACTTGATTTGATAAAAGATTTTGAACTGCAACTCGGTATTTACGATCCTCTTGATTAAGAAAAAGTAATAATTTACCGTCAGGAGAAAGGCTAGGGCTCAAATTATTTTTACCCTCAAAAGTTACCCTTTCAACGTCATTTGTTGCAATATCTACTTTGTATATCTGGGCACTCCCCCCTCTATCGGAGGAAAAATATAATTCCTTTCCATTTGGAGCCCAAGCAGGTTCTGTATTAATCGACCTAGTCCTCATTATTTGTTTAATATTGCTACCATCTGCATTTATTACATAAATCTGAGAATTGAGGCTATAGGTCAGCACAATTGCCAACTTTCTGCTATCTGGTGACCATGCAGGTGCACTGTTATTTCCGCGAAAGTTTGCCAGTAAGGTTCTTTTCCCTGTCTCTATATTTTGTATATATATAACAGGTTTTTTCTTTTCAAATGATACGTATGCAATTTTCTTTCCATCAGGTGACCATCTTGGAGAAATAATTGGGTATTTAGAATTTAAAATAGCCTTTGGATTATAGCCATCATAATCTGAAATAAAGAGGCTATATTGTTTAGGGTTAAATTTTTTAACAAACGCAATATTTGTTTGAAAAATACCCTCACTGCCCGTTAGTTTTTTGTAAACAATATCTGCTATCCTGTGAGCTATTAATCTATATTGCTTAGCAGGCCCCTTCAAAGATATCGTCAAAATAGTTTTTTCTTTATAGATATCAACCAAGCTCCAAATTACTTCAACTTGAATGTTGTTTCGCCCAACAGCTGTTTTTCTTAGTTTGCCCAATAAAATAAATTGTGACTGCAAAGCAGACCAATTACTAAAATTAACATCGCGTTCATCATATGGGTATTGAGATACACCTGATATATCAATAGGGTTAAATAAACCAGAGCGACTTAAATCGTTTGCAATAACCTCATGCATTAATTGTTTGTCGTCATTTTTTTCATCATCTTTGAAAGGAGTAACTGCTATTGGTATCTGACTGGCTTTCCCCCCCAAAATTTCAATCACCTCGAGTGCGTGAGTTACTGCTGGGAAGGAGATCATAAAAATTATCAATAATGTTTTAAACAGTTTTACCATAATTTAGTTTAGCCTTTATTTAGTCAATATTTCCATTAGGTTGAAATTTAAGTTTAAGCTTTTTAAGTTGTGAAAATAGACGGTTATCTTGTGGCATAGGTAAGGGCTGAGCTTGAAGTATAGCTCGCTCAACAGCTAGGTCACAGCTTTCTATTTTACTTGACTTTATCATCTTTGCATCACCAAGCAAATCTCCTGTCGGCATTAATGTAATTTCAAATGTTAATTCAACAGGATCAAGGCCACATAATTGTTTGTTCACGTTTTGATATATTTTTTGTTGTATCAATGCTTTATATTTTTCAAGCTCACCAGAATTGGAGCCTGCTACTAAATCCTCTTGGCCTTCAATAGCAATACGAGTATTCTTTGCAAGATCTTTATCTCTTAAATCCTCTTGTAGTCTTTCAAGCTGTTCTTGAGCTAATATATCCTTTTGTATTTTCTCTAACTTCTCCTCCTCTAATAATTGCTTTTGTATTTTCTCTAACTTCTCCTCCTCTAATAATTGCTTTTGTAGCCTGTTTATTTCTTTTTTCTTCTTCAATTCGGCTGCTTTTTTCTTCTTCAATTCAGCTGCTTTTTTCTTCTTCAATTCAGCTGCTTTTTTCTTCTTCAATTCAGCTGCTTTTTTCTTCTTCAATTGTATATCAGCATCTTTTTTTTGTTGGGCTTTTTTAATATCTTCCAAGGGAGGAGTTTTTTTTATTTTTGGTTTGATCTGTTTAATTTGCGGTTTTGGTTTAGTTTGCGTGGGAACAGCTTCCCACAATTCTATCTCAGCATAATAGGGTGCTTTAACATTCCAATTAACTGAAAAAATCATAAAAATAAACAATGCTAAGTGAATAACAAAAGTAAATAAATTAGCTTGTAAATTATCGTTATTCTCAAGCCAAGATAATCGCATATTAAGTTTATTTAGCTGGGGTTAAAAGAAGGCCAACCTTACCAACTTCATTTTGTTTTAATAAATCCATGATAGTAATTACCTTGCCATAATTAACATTTTTATCAGCCGCAATTACCACCGACTGCTTTGGGTTCTTATTTGTAATTTTTTTTACATGGGCTAACAAGGTATCATTTTTAAAAGCCTTGCCATCTATTTCAATCTTTCCGTTCTTTTTTATAGAAATCACAATTGGATTAACTTGTTGTTTCAAGGTTTCTCCAACCTTCGGAAGTTCAACAACGCCGGGGTTCGTCATTGGTGCAGTTACCATAAAAATTACTAGTAAAACCAACATGACATCTATGTATGGAACTACGTTAATTTGGTTCATTAAGCGTCTTTTATTCATAGCTAACCTTTTCTATCAACTATATTTATAAATTCTTCCATAAAACTTTCAAATCGCAGTGATAATCGATCAACCTTTGCTGCAAAACGGTTGTAAGCAATTACTGCTGGTATTGCAGCAAATAATCCTATTGCTGTTGCAATTAATGCCTCAGCAATGCCAGGAGCAACTTGGCTAAGTGTTGCTTGAGCTACATTCGAAAGGCCAATAAAAGCATTCATAATGCCCCATACTGTTCCAAATAAACCAATATACGGACTTACAGAACCAACCGAAGCTAAAAATGGCAAGTGCTGATCTAATACATCAATTTCTCGATTATAAGCTGCGCGCATTGCCCGCCTTACACTCTCAATACTCTTTTTATCAAAGGATTTATGTTCTTTTTGGCTTAAATATTCTTTGTAACCGGATCTAAAAATTTCAGCTAAACCTGTCATATCTTTTCCGTTGGTGCCAAGAGAATCATAAAGTCTCGCTAAATCACCCCCCGACCAGAAAAATTTTTCAAACTCTTTTGAATTTTCCTCAGACCTTTTAAGGAATTTGATTTTTAAATATATAAATTTCCATGAAATAATAGATGCAAATATTAAAATGATCATAACCAATTGAACGGGTAAGCTTGCACCCATTATTAGAGAGAAAAAAGATAAATCACTTCCTATATTCATATGGTCTCCATGAGTTTTTTTATATTTATTGGTATTGTTAGTGGATTAAATTTTATAGCATCAACGCATGCTACTGTTATATTGCTAGAAATTAATAATTCCTTATCTCTATAGATTTTTTGTTCCAACAACAATGAGCATTTTTTTATATTCATTAATTTAGTTTTTATTAGCAGCATATCATCCAGCTTAGCTGATTTTTTATATTGAATATCCAGCTTTGCTACAACAAACATTATATTATCTTCTATTTTTAAATAATGTTGATTGACTCCTAAATTTCGAAGCCATTCAGTTCGGGCTCTCTCCATAAAATTAAGGTAATTTGAATGGTACACAACCCCTCCGCTATCTGTATCTTCATAATAAACTCTTATATTCATTTAAAGACTCTTGTTAGTTTGCTGAATCTTGAAGACCAAAATGACTAAAGGCTTTAGGGGTAGCCACTCTCCCTCTTGGTGTTCTCATTAAGTAACCTTGTTGAATTAAATAAGGCTCTATTACATCTTCAATAGTATCTTTCTCCTCTCCAATCGCGGAGGCTAAATTATCCAAACCAACAGGGCCTCCAGAAAATTTTTCTATAATAGCTTCCAAAAGCCTTCTATCCATTAAGTCCAAGCCCACCATATCAACATCCAGCATTTTTAAAGCTTCATCTGCAACTAAGTTGTTAATTTTTCCATCAGCTTTTACATCCGCATAGTCTCTTACTCGTCTTAAAAGACGATTAACAATCCTTGGTGTACCTCTTGAACGTTTTGCTATTTCAAGTGCACCTTTAGAATCAATTTCAACTTCTAATAAATTTGCTGACCTTTGAACAATTTTTGATAATTCTTTTTGATCATAAAATTCTAATCGAGCAACTATACCAAAACGATCTCTCAATGGATTAGTCAGCATACCTGCTCTTGTTGTTGCTCCAATAAGGGAAAATGGTGGTAAATCTAATTTTACAGATCTTGCAGAAGGACCCTCCCCAATCATAATATCTAATCGATAGTCTTCCATGGCTGGGTAAAGAATTTCCTCAATGACAGGGGATAAGCGGTGAATTTCATCTATAAATAAAACGTCATTAGGTTCAAGATTTGATAAGATAGCTGCTAAATCCCCGGTTTTTTCAAGGACAGGTCCAGATGTTTGTCTTAAATTAACACCCATTTCTCTTGCAATTATATGAGCCAAGGTAGTTTTACCTAACCCAGGGGGGCCAAATAATAAAACATGGTCTAAGGCTTCTTTTCGCTTATTGGCTGCATCAATAAAAATTTTTAGCTGATCTCTAGTTTTCTCCTGACCCACATATTCACTCAAATCCTTTGGTCTAAGAGCACGCTCAATACCTTCCTCAGATATATCAGATGTTTTTGGATCTACAAATCTATCAGGTTCTATCATATGTATTTTTTATGTGTTATTTGAAAAGCTTTTAAGTGCCTGCCTTATTCCATCATTAACAGATATATTATCTGGTAAAGCTTTTATTGCAATGGATGCCTGAGCAGCACTATATCCAAGGCTTATTAATGCATTTTCAATATCGTCAATATTTGTTATTACATTTTTAGATGATTGAGTAACCTCTATATCTTTTATCCTATCTTTTAATTCTAAAACTAGTCGCTCAGCTGTTTTCCTACCAATACCTGGAATTTTAATAAGCTTATTAGTATCATCTGTCCTAATGGCATTTGTAAGTTCATTTGATTCAATACTACTCAATATTGATAAAGCTACTTTGGCACCAATACCATTTACCTTAATAAGCTGTCTAAACATAAGCCTCTCCGAGTTCGTAGCAAAACCAAATAATAAATGTGCATCCTCCCTAACTACCAAATGGGTTAGTAAGATCACTTCAGAGCCTTCATCTGGTAAATCAAAAAATGTTGTCATTGGAACCTCAATTTCATAGCCAACACCTTGGCAATCCAAAAGGATAAATGGAGGTATTTTCTCAATTAAGTAACCCTTAATTCTTCCAATCATAATACTCGACCACCTTTCATACGATTTCCTATGCCAAGCTTTGATAAACTACCACTAATATTAGCATGGCATAAACTACAAGCTAATGCATCAGAAGAATCTGTACTTGCTAAAGAAGGTAAATTTAAAAGTTTTTGGACCATGACTTGAACTTGTCTTTTATCAGCATGCCCTTTTCCTACAACAGATTTCTTTATTTGCAAGGCGGTGTATTCAAAAACAGCTAATTCATGAATAACAGATGCGGATATCGCTGCTCCTCGAGCCTGCCCTAAAAGTAAAGTGCTTTGTGGATTTGTGTTAACAAAAACTTTTTCAATGGCAACACATGTGGGTTGGAATGCCTTAATCACCTCAGTAAGGCCTTCAATAATTAATTTTAATCTAAAGGCTAAATTATCCTTACTATTTCCAGCTTTAATAATACCGCTCGCTATATATTTAAGAGTATTTTCTTGTTTTTTTATAACACCATATCCGGTGATTTTCAGTCCAGGATCTACCCCTAAAATAATTATCGGGGATTTAATTTAATCATCTCCTATTGATGCGTTGGTATAGACATCTTGGACATCATCTATCTCCTCCAAAGCATCTAATATTTTTTGCATTTTTTCACCATCAGGGCCACTAAATTTAATATCATTACCTGCCTTCATTGTGAGTTCTGCTAATTCATAATTGAAATCACTACTATCAAAACCTTCTTTTACGGATAAATATTCTGATGGTGAGGTAATTACTTCAATACTTTCATCATCATGATTTATAACATCCTCGGCACCTAATTCAATTGCTTTTTCCATAAGTTGCTCTTCATTATTTCCAGGTGCAAAAAAGAATGTTCCGCAATGTTTAAATAAGAAAGCCACTGAACCATCTGTACCCAAATTACCCCCATTTTTACTTAAAGCATGTCTCACATCCGCGACTGCCCTTTGTTTATTATCAGTCAAGCAATCAATTATTATTGCTGCCCCATTTATGCCGTAACCCTCATATCTAATTTCTTCATAATTAACACCCTCAAGCTCACCTGTCCCTCTTTTAATTGCTCGAGTAATATTTTCAGCAGGCATATTTTCCTCTTTACCTGCAGCCACTGCTGCTCTGAGACGTGGATTAAAATTAACATCTCCACCTCCCATTCTTGCTGCAACTGTAATTTCCTTTATTAGCTTAGTAAAAATTTTTCCACGCTTAGCATCTTGTCTGCCTTTACGATGCTGAATATTTGCCCACTTTGAATGACCTGCCATAATGAAACAACCTGTAAATTTAAATTATTTTATATACCTTTTAATTTTTACTCACCAATAATTTTTACCAGTACTCTTTTTTTTCTTCGACCATCAAACTCTCCATAGAATATTTGCTCCCATGGTCCAAAATCTAATTGGCCATCAGTTACAGCTACTACAACCTCACGCCCCATGACTTGTCTTTTCATGTGAGCATCAGCATTATCCTCACCTGTATCATTATGTCTATAGCCACTAACAGGCTCATGCGGAGCTAAGTGTTCTAGCCATTTTTTATAATCATTATGTAATCCAGACTCATCATCGTTAATAAAAACACTGGCGGTAATATGCATTGCATTCACCAGTACAAAACCCTCTTTCACTCCAGACTCATTTAAACAACTTCTTACATCTGATGTAATATTTGTGAAATGCATTCTTTCCGGCGCTTCAAACCATAATTCTTTTCTAAAACTCCTCATAATCTTTTCACTCCCTATGCTTTATTCAAAAAGTTAAAAAAAATTTTTATAATCACATATCTAAGTAAATATTAATTCAATCCCATTGCCAACAGGATCTTTAAAAAAAAGTTGTTTCGTGCCAATTTCTGGAACCGTTCGAAAAGTAAATGAGATATTATTATCGTGCAATAACTTTTCGTAATACTCAAGATTTGAGGCACTAAAAGCTATATGATCAAATGTTGTATCAATGTGATGTTTCCTTTTTTCATTATTTTTGGTGGAGCTTAAATGTAAAACATCCTTTCCATTAGCATATAACCAAAATCCTTTACTTTTAAATGGGGGTCTTTCCCCCAAAGTTAAGCCAACAATATTAATATAAAATTCTTTTAATATATGCATAGTCTCTTCATCAGCTCTCAAGTTGTAATGATTAATTCCTTTAATCATTTTTTTTGTCAGAATTATTTGGTCTAACTTTTATATGTAACTCTCTTAATTGTTTCTCCTCAACAGAATTTGGGGAGGAGGTCATTAAGCATTGCGCTTTTTGTGTTTTAGGGAATGCAATAACATCCCTTATAGATTCTGCCCCAGCAAGAAGGGTAGCTAATCGATCTAGACCAAATGCTAATCCACCATGAGGAGGGGCGCCATATTGAAGAGCGTCAAGTAAAAATCCAAATTTCTCTGAAGCTTCCTTTTCAGAAATATCGAGAGCTCTAAAAACTTTTGATTGTATTGATTGATCATGTATACGAATAGAACCACCACCGACTTCCCATCCGTTGATTACCATGTCATATGCTTTTGACAAACAACTGCCTGGATCCTCTTCTAATAATTTTTCATGCCCATCTTTTGGAGCGGTAAAAGGATGATGAAGAGCATTCCATCTTCCTGCTTCGTCATCATAATCAAACATCGGAAAATCCACTACCCATAATGGAGACCATTTACTCTTTATTACATGATTTTTTTCATGTCCAATTTTTTCTCTCAAAGCACCAAGCGCCTCATTCACTATATTTCTTTTATCAGCACCAAAGAAAATAATATCTCCATTTTCAGCTGATGTTTTTTCAATAATAGCCTTTAAAGCTTCAGTATGTATATTCTTAACTATAGGACTCTGAAGTCCCTCATCATTTAATAAAGTTTTATCATTAATCTTAATGTAAGCTAACCCTTTGGCACCATAAATCTTTACAAATTCTGTATATGCATCTATTTCTGAACGAGATAAATCAGCACCTTTTGGAATTCTTAAGGCAGCAACTCTTCCGTTCTTCATATTTGCTGCCGATGAAAAAACTTTAAATTCTACATCCTTCATATCCTCTGTAAGCTCAATAAGCTCAAGATTAACTCTTAAGTCTGGTCTGTCTGAACCAAATCGATGTATTGCCTCTTGATAAGTCATTATGGGAAATATATCAGGTAAATTTTCATCCATTACTTTTTTAAACATCTCACGTGTCATATTCTCTGCAATAGACATAATTTCTTTCTCATCAATAAAAGATGCTTCAATATCAATTTGAGTGAATTCTGGTTGTCTATCAGCTCTAAGATCCTCATCTCTAAAACATTTGGCAATTTGAAAATATCTATCAAATCCAGATACCATTAATATTTGCTTGAATAATTGTGGAGATTGGGGTAACGCAAAAAACTCACCGTGATGTACTCTTGATGGAACCAAATAATCTCTTGCTCCTTCAGGGGTGCTCCTCGTTAAAATAGGTGTTTCTATTTCAATAAAGTTTTCTTTGTCCAAAAAATTCCGAATATTTTTAGAAATATCATAACGAAGCCTCATATTTTTTTGCATCTGTTCGCGACGAAGATCAACGAAACGGTTTTCTAGCCTAATTGATTCTGTTATAGAATTATCATCAAGCATAAATGGAGGAGTTAGAGATGCATTTAATATTTCTACTTCAGAGGCAAGCATTTCTACCTCGCCTGTTGGTAAATTTTTATTAATGGTTCCCTCTGGTCTCATTCTAACTTTACAAGTTACTCTTAAAACATACTCATTTCTAATTGACTCAGCAATTCTAAAAGCCTCTGCCGTATCGGGATCAATAACAATTTGAGCAAGTCCTTTGTTATCTCGTAAATCAATGAAAATGACCCCTCCATGATCTCTTCTCCTATGCGCCCAGCCGCATAATATTACCTTTTGATCAATGTGACTTCGATTTAATTCACCGCAATAATGTGTTCTCATTTTAATTATTTCTCTTTGTTATTTCTTATTAATTTTTTTGGATTTTTTATTGGGAGTAACACCCATTGAAATGACATATTTAAGTACTTGATCCACACTAATATCTAACTCAACTACCTTATTTGTTGGAACAATTAAGGTATAACCAGAAGTTGGATTAGGAGTTGTAGGCACATAAACATTCACATACTTACCTTTTAAATTTTTTGTTAAATCTTCACCAGGCTCGCCTGTAATAAATGCGAAGGTATAAGTACCAGCCATAGGAAACTCTATTAAGACCGCTTTACTAAATGCTTTTCCTGAACTGGTAAGCAATGTATCAGATACTTGTTTAATGCTGCTATATATTGACTTAATAAATGGGAGTTTATTTAATAAATTTTCATAAACTAAAATTAATTTTTTTCCAAAAAAATTATTGGAGATGACACCTGTTATAAAAACAACAAAAACTGTAAGAATAAATCCAAAACCAAAAACTTCGCTGCCAAAAAAATATTCTGGCCTCAAATGGTCGGGAAGCAACAAAACAACTTTATCTAAAAACTGAATTAGGCTAAATAAAACCCAAATAGTCAGTATAAGAGGTATTAAAACAAGTAGTCCTGTGAGTATATTTTTTTTAATCATTTTGCTTCTCTTTTTTGGGCTTGGTCACTGATTTATTTTTTTTATTATTCTTAAAATCTGTTTCATACCAACCTGATCCAGATAATTTAAAGCTTGGAGCAGAAACTTGTTTGTAAAAGGATTTATTTTTACATTCCGGGCAAACTTCTACTGATGCATCATTCATTTTTCGGATTAAGTCATCTTGATATCCACATTCTTGGCATAAAAATTCATAAATTGCCATTTTTAGATTCCTAGCCTAAAAAGGGATATCGTCTTCAAATTCATCGAAGTTAGATGCCGCTGGAGCTGGTGCTGCTTTTTCTGAAGAATTTGATTTCTCATTCGAACCTCCTGCAGAACTTGCAACAGAATTATCCTTAGATCCAAGCATTTGCATTTGATTAGCAATAATAGAGGTAAAATATCTAGTCTGACCATCTTTCTCAGACTTATTTGTTTGAATCCTTCCTTCAATAAAGACTTGACTGCCTTTTTTTAAATACTCATTACCAACCTCTGCAAGACGTCCAAACATACTAATGTTATGCCATTCTGTTTTTTCTTGCATATTCCCTTCTTTATCTTTATAACGCTCGCTAGTAGCAAGACCAAAACTACATATCGGCTGTTGGCTTGCGGTATATCTTACTTCAGGATCGCCTCCTAATCTCCCTACTAAAATAACTTTATTTACTGACATTTGAATATTCTCCCAAACTTATTCTTTAATTAGCTTTTCTATAATTAGCTACCTGCATACCTAAAGATATTACAAACCATAAAAATATCAGAATAATGCAAAAGACAAAACTTGCACTATACCCATATACTTTGGTTATTAATCCTCCTAAAGCCCCACCAAAAAATATTCCAAGTGATTGAGAAGTATTATACACCCCTAATGCCAAACCTTTTTTATTGATTGGTGCAATTTTACTTACCAAACTTGGTAAAGATGCCTCTAAAAAATTAAACCCTACGAAATAAATTAATAATGCCAAAATAATCCCTAAAAGTGAATTTCCAAAAACTATAAAAACTAGTTGTGCTAAAAAAAGAAAAATAATAGTGGACAAAAAGGCTAACTTAATTTTATTAAATTTTTCAGAAAAAATAATTATTGGAATAATTAATAAAAATGAAAATAATAAAACGGGTAAATAAATCTGCCAATGATCACTAAGATTAATTCCTCCTTGGTTAACAAGATATATTGGAACAATCATAAACATTGAAATTTGTGTTGCGTGCAAAACAAAAATACCAAAATTCATTCTAAAAAGATTAATATTTTTTAAAATTTTAAAAACTTCATCTGCTGATGTTTTTGTTTTTTCTTTTTTTATTTCTGGCTCCTTAATAAAAAAATAGATCAATAAAAAGGCTATAAAAGATAAAATTGCCATTAAGATAAATATCCCGTTAACGCCTATCATATCGTTTAACCAAGGTGATAAAACCAGTGACAATGCAAAAGTTAAACCAATGCTAGCACCAATAATTGCCATAGCTTTTGTACGCTGTTGTTCCCTGGTAATATCTGCCAATAATGCAGTAAGTACCGCAGATATAGCACCTGATCCTTGAATACCTCTGCCTAGAATAATTCCTTCGATACTTGTGGAGTACCCTGCTATTAAGGAGCCAATAATAAAAAGCACTAAACCGAAATAAATAACTTTTTTACGCCCATAATAATCTGATGACATCCCAAAAGGTATTTGAAATATTGCTTGAGTTAATCCATAGATACCTAAAGCCAAGCCAATTTGTAAGCTTGTAGGGTTTGAATCAAGATTAGTAGCATAAATTGCAAAAATAGGAAGTATAAGGAACATACCTAACATTCTCAGAGCATAAACCGAGGCAAGAATGGAGCAAGATTTGAGCTCAATAGGTGACATTTTTTGTAAATCTTTCATGAAAATAGTTATAGACTGTTTCTAAATATTTAATAATTCAGTATATTATCAGGTTGCTCCTAAATAAAGATAAATTAAATGGAATACCTCAAAATTAAGGGTGCTCGAACTCATAATTTAAAAAATATATCAGTCGACTTCCCTAGAAACAAGCTAATTGTAATTACTGGGTTATCGGGTTCTGGTAAATCCTCTCTTGCTTTTGATACATTATACGCAGAGGGGCAAAGAAGATATGTTGAATCTTTATCTGCTTATGCTAGACAGTTTCTTGACCGAATGAATAAGCCAGATGTTGATCTAATTGAAGGTTTATCACCTGCTATTTCAATTGAACAAAAATCTACTTCGCATAATCCACGATCTACCGTTGGAACTGTTACAGAAATCCATGATTATCTAAGATTACTTTATGCAAGAGCTGGTGATCCATATTGTCCAGACCATAAAATTAAACTTGAAGCAAAAACAGTTTCTCAAATGGTGGATCAAATTCTTGGCCTTCCTGAAAATACCAAGCTAATGATCCTTGCCCCAGTTATTAATGGAAGAAAAGGAAGTCATCAAGACCTCCTTGATGAGTTAAGAGCACAAGGATTTATAAGAGTTCGTATAGATGGAAGGATTTATGAAATTGATGATATTCCATTGTTAGAAAAGAATATTAAACATCAAATTGATGTAGTAATAGATAGGGTAAAAATTAATCCTGAAATTAAACAAAGAGTCACTGAATCAGTTGAAACTGGTATTAAAATTGCGGATGGAAAAATTGTGTTAAATAATATGGATACTGGAGATGATCAGTTATTTTCTGCCAAATTTTCTTGCCCTGTTTGTGATTATGTCATTCCAGAATTAGAACCAAGATTATTCTCATTTAATAATCCAATGGGTGCTTGTCCAGATTGTGATGGTTTAGGTCATAAAAATTATTTTGATAAAAGTAAAGTTATTGCATTTCCACAATTATCATTAGCCTCAGGTGCAATAAAAGGATGGGATAAAAGAAACCAATTTTACTTTCAAATTCTAAATAGTCTTGCATATCACTATGATTTTGATATTAATTCCCCTTTTTCTGAATTAGATGAGAGCATTCAAAATATTATTCTTTATGGAAGTAAAAAAGAAAAAATAGAATTTAATTATTTCGTTGGAACAGGAAGGATTCAAAAAAAGAAACATGCTTTTGAAGGAGTTTTAAATAATTTTAAAAGACGATATGAAGAAACGGAATCAAATACGGTAAGAGATGAGTTAGCAAAGTTTGTTAGTAATCAAATATGTTCATCTTGCAACGGAACAAGACTAAGAGAAGAGGCAAGAAATGTTCTTGTTGGGGATATGAATTTACATCATATCTGTGAGCTTCCTTTACGAAAAGCATTTGATTTTTTTAATACTCTTATTTTAAAAGGAAATAAAGCGCAAGTGGCAAATAAACTTGTGAATGAAATCAAAAATAGATTGCATTTTCTAATTAATGTTGGACTAGATTACCTATCGCTATCTCGCTCTGCAGACACGTTATCGGGGGGTGAAGCACAAAGAATAAGATTGGCATCTCAAATTGGAAGTGGTTTAACTGGAGTTTTATATGTTCTTGATGAGCCATCCATTGGCCTCCACCAAAAGGATAATGACCGTTTATTAGGGACATTAAAACATCTAAGAGATATTGGAAATACTGTGATAGTTGTTGAGCATGATCATGATGCAATCATGGCTGCAGACTTTGTTTTAGATATTGGGCCCGGAGCGGGTATTCATGGAGGTGAAATAATAGCCAAAGGCACTCCTCTGGAAGTTTCTCAATCAAATGATTCCCTTACTGGTAAATATTTAAGTGGTCAAAGAAAAATAGAGGTACCAAAACATAGACAAAAGCCAAATAATAAAATTTTCAAAATTATCAATGCGAAAGGCAATAATTTAAAAGGTATAAATTTTAATTTACCCGTAGGACTTTTCAATTGCGTAACTGGTGTATCGGGCAGTGGGAAATCAACTTTAGTAAACAATACCTTATATCATGCCATAGCAAAGCATTTATATCGAAGTAATTTAGATGTTGCGCCCCATGAATCAATGGAAGGGCTTGATTTCTTTGACAAAGTTGTTGATGTAAATCAAAGTCCAATAGGAAGAACTCCTCGTTCAAATCCAGCAACATACACAGGTCTTTTTACACCTATTCGAGATTTATTTGCAAAGGTGCCAGAAAGTCGAGCAAGAGGTTATGGCCCTGGGCGATTTTCCTTTAATGTAAAAGGGGGGCGATGTGAAACATGTGAAGGTGATGGAGTTATAAAAGTTGAAATGCATTTTTTGCCAGATGTATATGTAAAATGTGATACCTGCTCTGGTAAAAGATACAACAGAGAAACTTTAGACATTAAATATAAGGGTAAAAATATCCATGAGGTATTATCTTTTACTGTTGAACAAGCTTATGATTTCTTTAGGGCAGTACCAACTATTGAAAGAAAATTAAAAACACTACTTGATGTAGGTCTGGGTTATATTAAATTAGGACAAAACGCTACTACTTTATCTGGTGGCGAAGCTCAAAGAGTAAAATTAGCTCTCGAACTTTCAAAAAGGGATACAGGTAAAACTTTATATATTCTTGATGAACCTACTACTGGTCTTCATTTTGAAGACATCCAATTGCTTTTAAACGTCCTACATCGCTTAAGAGATAACGGAAATACGTTAGTGGTAATTGAACATAATCTTGATGTAATAAAGACAGCGGACTGGATTATTGACTTAGGACCTGAAGGTGGAGATGGCGGAGGAATAATTATTGCTGAGGGCACTCCAGAAGCAATAAGCAAAAATCCTGATAGCTTTACCGGTCAATACCTTAAATCATATTTATAAGATTTTAGAAATATTGGTGGTATTGGGTTTCAATTTATGCCAAATTAAAAAACTTTCAGCTGCTTGCTCAATAAGCATACCCAGGCCATCGTATGTTATTGCTCCTTTCGCCTTTGAAGCTTTCATGAAAGGTGTCTCAAAACCATAAGTCATGTCGTAATAGATAGTCTCTGGAGCAAAATATTCATTAGGTATGGGCAAAGCACCTTCGACCAAACCAGAGGATGTTGCATTAATAACCAAATCATAATTTATGTGGTCAAGACTTAAATTCTCTAAAACCGCAATGTTTACATCATTCTTTTTTGCAAGAATTTTCCACCTTTTCTGCATAAGAATTGCCTTGGCTAATGTTCTATTAAATATATACAACATTTTAGGTTTTTGAGAAATCAAGTCGTACATAATTCCATTTGCAGCGCCTCCAGCCCCTAAAAGTAAAATAGTACAATCTTTTAATTTTACTTGCTTTGCTATCAAGTCTTTGACGAAGCCTATTCCATCCGTACTATCCCCAAAAAGCTCTTCCCCATTAAATGAAATGGTATTAACTGATTCGGTTAGTTTTGCTTTTTCTGATAATTGATTACAAATTTTAAATGCATCTTTTTTATAAGGAAGAGTTACATTAATACCCGAATAACCTTTTTTTTCATAGCAATAACTTCCTTCGAAAAAGTTCCAGGTGCTATATCAATTCGTTCATAAATTAAATACAAGCCAAATTCATCCGCAAAACTTTGATGAATTAATGGAGACTTTGAGTGATCTATAGGGTGTCCAACAACGGCATATTTTTTTATTTTTTCTTTCATACTAAGAATTATAAAGTTGTTCGAAATTTAAAGCACTACATTCATTAATTGCACTATAATAGTGCAATTAATGAAAAAAAAGCTTTATATTGGTGCATTTATTACAAAAAATATATATTTAAAGCACAAAATAATGTATTTTGGTTAAATAATTATTTGGCATAGTTCAAGCTTATTATAATTATAAATCAAATATTTTAATATTAAGGAGTTTAGTATGGCTGGCGTATCTGATGTTATGAAAAAAATTAAAAGTAATAACGTAAAGTTTGTAGATTTACGTTTTACTGATACCAAAGGAAAAGAGCAGCATGTATCAGTCCCTGTAGCTGCTTTTGATAAAAGTAAATTTACAGATGGCCACGCATTTGATGGTTCTTCTGTTGCAGGTTGGAAGGGAATTAATGCATCAGATATGCTATTGATACCAGACCCAAGTACTGCAAATATTGATCCATTCATGGAAGAAACAACACTTACTTTGACTTGTAACGTGATTGATCCGACTGATGGAAAGGGTTACGATAGAGACCCTCGCACTATCGCTCATAGAGCAGAGGCATATCTTAAGAAAACAGGTATTGGTGATAAAGTTTTCTTTGGTCCCGAACCAGAATTTTTTGTTTTTGATTCTGTAACATGGAACTCAAGCATGGAAGGTTCATCTGTAAAGATAAACTCTGAAGAGGCAACTTGGGATTCCGGAAATGATCATGAAGGTGGTAATGTTGCTCATAGACCAGCTGTTAAAGGTGGTTATTTTCCTGTTCCCCCAGTTGATTCAATGCAAGATATTCGCTCAGCAATGTGCCTTACACTTGAACAAATGGGTGTTCCTGTTGAAGTTCATCACCATGAAGTAGGAGGGTCTGGTCAAAATGAGATTGGCACAAAATTTAGCTCACTAACACAGCGAGCAGATTGGACTCAAATTCTTAAATATGTAGTTTTAAATACAGCCCATAACTTTGGTAAAACAGCTACTTTTATGCCTAAGCCAGTATTCAATGATAATGGCACAGGAATGCACGTGCATCAATCCATATGGAAAGGTGGAAAAAATATGTTTGCTGGTAAAGAATATGCTGGTTTAAGTAAAACAGCATTATTCTATATAGGTGGAATTATCAAGCATGGTCGAGCATTAAATGCTATTACCAATCCTTCAACGAACTCATATAAAAGACTTGTTCCTGGATTTGAGGCGCCTGTTATGCTTGCCTACTCGGCAAAAAATAGATCCGCTGCAATTAGAATTCCATTTGTAGCATCTGACAAAGCTAGAAGAATTGAAGTACGCTTTCCTGATCCTACTGCCAACCCCTATCTTGCATTTAGTGCACTGATGATGGCAGGTCTTGATGGAATACAAAATAAAATTCACCCAGGTGATGCAGAAACTAGAGATCTTTATGATTTAACTCCAGAGGAAGAAGATAAAATCCCTCAAGTTGCAAGCTCTCTTGACCAGGCTTTAGAAGCTCTGGACAAAGACCGCGAATTTTTAACTAAAGGTGGCGTATTTACCGATGACTTTATTGATAGCTTTATTGACTTAAAAATGGATGAAGTTACTCGTATGAGAATGACACCTCATCCAATTGAATTTGAAATGTATTACAGCGTTTAATTAAAACATAAGAAAAAAGTGGGCTTTAAAGCCCACTTTTTTTCTCTAAACAAATAGCTTAATACTAAATACTTTATGCGTACTAAATGTATTAATCAAAATTAAATTTAAAACGATTAAAAAAATTGGCTTAATTCTTGCTTGAAATATTACATGAGGCAAATAAAGATGGCACCACCTAAGATATATCCAAACTTTGAAGGGTTAGAGTATCTAACCTCTGCTGTAATTATATGTGATGCCAAATTTTTAGTTTTATACATCAACCCGAGTACTGAAGCTTTACTAGAAATAAGTAATGATCAAGCATGTCATCAAAGCATAGAAATTTTTTTGGATGATGTTGATTTCTTTAAACATGCAGCAAATACAGCAAAAGAGTCCCAAAGTGCTTTCAGGGAAAATGAATTTTTTATTAAGACTAAACATAACAAAACTATATGTGTAACTTTAACAGTAACAATTATTAACAATGGAGCTAATTATTTAATAGAAATGATTCAAATGGATCAACAGGTAAAGATAGCAAAAGAAGAAAGAATGTACATACAACAACAAGCTAATACTGAGCTCCTAAGAAATCTTGCCCATGAAATTAGAAACCCTTTAGGAGGTTTAAGGGGTGCCGCGCAACTTCTTGAAAAGGAGCTTGAGTCTAAGAATCTTAAGGAATATACAACCATCGTTATTTCTGAAGCCGATCGATTGCAGAATTTGATGAATAAATTACTAACGCCTCATCAACTTCCAGATTATCAAATGACAAATATTCACGAAGTGATTGAGCGTGTAAGAAGCTTAATTGTTTCTGAGTTTGAGGGAGAAGTAGAATTTATTAGAGACTATGATGTCAGTCTTCCAGAATTTACAGCTGACAGAGAAAAATTAATACAAGCTCTTTTAAATATTGGTCGTAATGCAATCCAAGCAATGTTGAAAGATTCTACAATTCAACCCAAATTAAAAATTGTTACCAGGTCAGAGCGGCAAGTTGTCTTTCACAAAAAAAAGCATTCGACTGCAATAAGAATAGATATTATTGATAATGGGCCTGGAATACCTAAAAATATTAAAGATAAGATTTTTTATCCCTTAGTTTCTGGAAATCAAGAAGGTACCGGACTAGGACTCTCTTTAGCTCAAAACTTTATAACTCTTCATAAAGGTTTAATTGAAGTAAGAAGTAATCCGGGAGAAACTGCTTTTACCATATTCTTCCCTGTTAAAAATGACTTAAAAAATAGTAAAGGTTTATAAAAAATGAAAAATATATGGATTCTTGATGATGATAAATCAATAAGGTGGGTTTTCGAAAAAGCCCTCGAAAAAGCAAATTTACCATTTAAAACCTTCTCAAATAGTAATGAAGCTATCAATCAATTTAATCACGAAAAACCAAGTGTTATTGTAAGTGATATTCGTATGCCAGGAGAATCTGGTCTGATTTTTTTAAGCAAAGTAAAAGACAAATTTCCTGAAATACCTATTATCATAATGACTGCCTATTCTGATCTTGATACTGCTGTATCAGCTTTCCAGAAAGGAGCTTTTGAATATATTGCGAAACCTTTTGATATTGACAAAACACTTGAAGTTATTAAACAAGCACTTTCAGAGTCAGCTTCATCGCAAAGTGAAAGCAATGAAAATAATGAAAATATTCCGGATATAATAGGTAAATCCTCTGCAATGCAAGATGTTTTTCGTGCAATTGGAAAACTAAGTCAATCTAATGCAACTGTACTTATAAATGGTGAGTCTGGTTCAGGTAAAGAATTAGTCGCAAATGCCATACATAAAAATAGCCAAAGAAATGAACACTCTTTTATAGCTATTAACACTGCAGCTATCCCTAAAGATCTTCTTGAAGCAGAATTGTTTGGTTATGAGAAAGGATCTTTTACAGGAGCTAGTCAACAACGCAAAGGAAGGTTTGAGCAAGCAAATGGTGGAACGCTATTCTTGGATGAAATAGGTGATATGCCTTTAGAGCTGCAAACTAGATTGCTTCGTGTTTTAAGCGAAGGAAAATTTTATCGTATAGGGGGACAAGAATCAGTATCTGTTGATGTGCGAGTTATAACAGCAACTCACCAGAATCTTCAGCTATTAGTAAAAGAAAATAAATTTAGAGAGGATTTATATCATCGACTAAATGTTATTAAAATTATTGTTCCCCCTTTGCGTGAACGAAGGGATGATATTGAAGCTTTAGCAAATTTCTTTTTGTCAAAAAGTTCTAAATCACTTAAAACAGATCAAAAAGTCTTATCATCTGAAGTAAAATTATACTTTAGCAGTCTTGATTGGAAAGGAAATGTTCGTCAATTAGAGAATGTTTGCCACTGGCTTACGGTTATGACAGCGGGTCATAAAATAAATATTTCCGATCTTCCCGAGGACCTTAGAGAATCAGATGATCATAAGCTATCCCTTCAAAACCAAGTTAATTGGATTAATGGATTGGAAGCTGATATTAATAGTAAAATTTTACAAGGCAATGATCAAGTTTATGATACTTTTATTCAGTTAACGGAAAAGTCACTTATTGAAAGTGCCCTTGGGTATACCAAAAACAAGAAGATTGAAGCAGCAAAAATTCTAGGTATTGGACGAAATACCATCACACGAAAAATAAAAGAATTAAATATTAAATAAAAAAGGCTCCCGAAGGAGCCTTTTTAAGAAACGTATTCTTTAAGAATTAAATTCTAGAAGAATATGATCGCACCAAGTGATACTGAGTCAGACTCAGCATTATTACCTGCGTGATCATCAGATTCAATATTGTTGTACTCAGCAACTAAATTTAGATGCTTAGTTAATGGATGATATGCACCCACTGTCCAACGATCGTTTGAATCCATACCAGTTGTATTACCATTAGCAAGATCTTGTCTGCTTGAAGCTACAGCAACACCCAATTTAGTACCTGATGGGATTACATAAGTAGCTTGAACATATCCACCATCTTGATCATTTTCAGCAGCTAGGCCACCTAGACGATTAAGTGATGTACCAACACCATTACCTTCACCAGAGTAGTAATATGCTACAAGGCCAAGATTGCCGTAGTTTAAGTTCATACCAATATCTAATGCAGTAGCATCATAGCTTTCAGTAGCTGATAATGTTACATCATAGCTAGAACCAGATACCCAAACTTTACCATTTGTAAAGCTATGTACCACTTTTGCTTCAACACCGAAGCGGTCTTGAGCAAATGCACTACCTGCATTACCTTGGTTAGGGTTAGTAATAGCAATAGTTGCTTGTGTACCGTTCATGTCAGGAGTGGTATAAGCAATTTGACCTCTCCAACCTGGGTATAAGTAACCAAGACCAATACCACCTAAAGTAGTTTTACCACCTGCAGTTCCACCACCAACACCTAAAAGTGTCATGTCAGAAAGAATTGCATCACCAGCAAAGATACCAAGATCTTTACCAATTTTCACAGATCCCCATGAAGCATCACCAAAAGTTAAGAATGCTTGACGATTAAGTGGTGTTGTAGAGTCACCCATACCAGATGAATCATTATCTGATGTGTTTGGTTGAAATGAAATTGTCCATGAAACATCAAGATCATTTTGACGTGTTGTAGCTGTAAAGCCTAACCATGCTGGTAAAAGACCAGTACCAGTAGTGAAGAATGTTTCTTCGCCACGAGCATCTTGTGTTGCTGCAATTCCGCCAGTAACTGTAGCTGAATCTTCAGCTTTAGTATACTGAGCAAACATGTTTACGTTACCGTTAACATCAAGAGTCCAGTCGCCAGCAGGAATAACAATACCCGCATTTGCTACTGAAGCTGCTGATAATACTGCACCCGCAACTGCTAGTTTAATTTTGTTCATAAAAATTCTCCTATTGTAAAAAAATTGAAATAAGTAAATCTAAACTTACTATTTCAAACATTCTTAACGTTCAATAAATTAAGAAGTTATGACTATTATCTATAAAAACTAGCTAGCTATGCAAGTAAAATGTGACTTTTTTGTTACAAATATTAAATATTGTGGTTTTTTAACAACAAATATCAAATTAAATTAAATTCGTTTTTTTTTAATTTATGTTGGCACAAATCTGTAATGCAAACCTATCAGTCATTCCAGCAATATAGTCGGAAACAGTCCTTGGTAATATTTCTTTTGTATCCTTTTTGAAATTCACAGGAATACGGCTGGTATCCTCCATAAAATATTGAAATAAAATTTTTATAGTCTCTTTTGCATTTTTAGTCATGCTTGATACCCGCTTATGTTCGTATAATTTCTCTCTAAGATAAATCTTTATTTCTTGCTTTCTTTTCAAAAACTCTTTTGAAAAATTTATTAATGGTGGCATAGCTTTCACATCCTCTGGAGAGGACGGATTGAGCCGTCTAATAAGTCCTTGGCTGTTTTCTATTAAATCGGATACCATTAAATGTATCATGCGCCTAATGACCTCATTGATAAAAATATCTTTTTGGACTTTCGGAAAAATTTTACGGACCTCATCAGCACATATTTCAAATAATTTAATATCCATTAATGATTCAATAGAAAGAAGACCAGATCTAAAACCATCATCAATATCATGATTAATATAAGCTATCTCATCTGCAATATTTACAATTTGTGCCTCAATAGATGGCTGCTCCTTATTAATAAATCGCATCCCAATGTCTCCTAAGGTTTTAGCATTTTTATTTGAGCAATGTTTTAAAATACCCTCCCTAGATTCATACATTAAATTCAAACCATCGAAGTTTGCATAACGTTTTTCCAACTTATCAACTATTCTCAATGACTGAAGATTGTGTTCAAATCCTCCGTATTCTTTCATGCAAAGATTAAGAGCGTCCTGACCAGCATGACCAAAAGGGGTGTGGCCCAAATCATGGGCAAGTGCAATGGTTTCAGCTAAATCCTCATGACATCCTAAAGTTCTCGCAATACTTCTTGCAATTTGTGATACCTCAATGGAATGAGTGAGTCTTGTTCTAAACATATCCCCTTCATGATTAACAAAAACTTGAGTTTTATACTCTAAACGCCTAAAAGCTGAGCTGTGGATAATACGATCACGATCGCGTTGATACTCGTTTCTTTCAGCACTTAGTTGCTCTTTATAAAGCCTACCATTTGATTTGGATGGGTTTGAAGCATAACTTGCAATAATCATGTTATTCAAACGATTTCTGTTTTAATGTGTGCAAAAAATCCTTTTGCGAGTAATCTTTTGTAAGTATTGCCTTTACTATTCCCTTTTGAAGCACTAAATTTATTTGGTTATTATAAGTTTTTTTATCAGACCTCATAAGATCAATAAACTTTTCTTGTGAAATATTAGGTGGATTTATAGGTAATTTTGCAGATAAAATAACTTTCTTTATTCTTTTATATTCAGCTTCAGTTAGCCACGAAAGTTCTTTTGATAAAAATGCTGCCATAACCATTCCACATGCAACTGCCTCGCCATGAAGCCAATTACCATATCCCATAGCATTTTCAATAGCATGTCCAAAGGTGTGGCCTAAATTGAGAGTAGCCCTTATTCCTTTCGATGATTCAAATTCATCTTGAGAAACAACATCTGCTTTATTGATACATGACCTTGAAATAGCCTCAGTAAGAAACTTTGTTTCTTTACTCAATAAACTATTCATATTATTTTCAAGCCATTCAAAAAAGGGATAATCTCTTATAAGTCCATACTTTATTACTTCAGCAATACCTGCGCTAAGCTCTCTATCAGGTAATGTATTTAAAACATCTACATCAGCTATAACGCATTGAGGTTGGTAAAAAGCTCCTATCATATTTTTTCCAAGAATATGATTTATACCTGTTTTGCCTCCCACTGATGAATCAACTTGCGATAATAATGTTGTAGGAATTTGAATAAACTTTATACCGCGCATAAAGGTTGCTGCTGCATAACCTGTAATATCGCCAATTACTCCACCCCCAAGAGCAATTAACAAAGTATCTCTATCACACTTTTTTTGCAACAATACATCATATATATTATTCAATGTATCTATATTTTTATATTGCTCTCCATCAGGTAAGATGATTGGAATTATCTCTTTATCCTTTCCTATTGAAGAAATTACTTTATCCAAATAGAGTGGGGCTACAGTTGTATTAGAGACAATGGCAATATTTTTGGTAATGATATGTTTTTTAAATATTGTCTTATTACTTATTAAATTACCGCCTACATATATAGGATAACTTCTTTGTCCTAAATCAATATTAATTGTTTTCATTTTCTCTCAAATTTTTAATAATTTCACTTGCAATTTCAGATGCACGCTTTTCCTTTGTATTGATTATATAATCAGCAATAGACTCGTACAACGTCCCTCTTCGCTCTATTAACTCCCTCAGTTTTTTTTCTTTATCAACATTTTGTATAAGGGGGCGATCTTTATCATTAGCCAATCTTTTTACCAATTCTTTAATTGCCGCATTAAGATAAATCACCACACTAGATTTAGTGAGAAGCTGCCGATTTGTCTTTGCTAAAACAATTCCTCCTCCAGTTGCAAGAACTATATTGTTCATTTTTATAATCTCTGAAAGGATTTTGGTTTCTCTCTTTCTAAACCCTGCTTCACCTTCATATTCAAAGATTAGAGGCACTTTAACGCCAGTGTTTTCTTCTATTAATAAGTCGCTGTCAATAAATTTATAATTTAGTTTTTTTGCAATTATTTTTCCAATTGTAGTTTTTCCGGAACCCATAAGTCCCACTAAAAATATATTATTTTTATTTTTCATCAGTCTATCTAATTCACTTTTATTTCATTATCAATTAAGCTTAATTGATATTTACAGAATAATCTAAAAAAAAATTTCTAATACCACTATAATAAACTTTTAAGCAAAAAAAGAAATTTTCAGTACATGTTATTTAAATTAAAAAATTTTTTACTATTATTAATGCTTGCAGGTATGTCATTAACTGCGTTAATTTTTTTTATAATAGTTCTAATTTATCCAACACTTCCAGACGTAAATCACTTAGAAAAATATAGACCTAAACAACCCTTGCAAATATTTTCACAAGAAGGACTTCTTATAGCAGAATTTGGTGAAGAGAGACGCGATCATACGCTTATAAAATATGTACCTCAGAAAATGATAAATGCAATTTTAGCTATCGAAGATAGAAGATTTTTTGAGCACCCAGGTATAGACATCATTGGAGTTATGAGAGCAGCTCTGAGAAATATTTCTGGTAAAGGGCACGAAGGAGCAAGCACTATTACTATGCAAGTAGCCCGCAATTTTTTTCTATCTTCGGAAAGAACGTTTAAAAGGAAAATTAATGAAGTATTATTAGCTATCAAAATAGAAAAATCTTTAAAGAAAGAAGACATTTTGGAGTTATATATTAATCAAATATATTTAGGACAAAGATCTTTTGGCTTTTCTGCTGCAGCTCATACTTATTTTAATAAAAACCTCGACCAGCTTAATCTTGCAGAGTCTGCCCTTTTAGCTGGCCTTCCAAAAGCTCCAAGCAGATATAATCCTTTAATTAATCCAGATTTAGCTATCCAAAGGCAGCATGCTGTTTTAAAAAGTATGTTGAGACATGGCTATATAGATAATTCTACTTATATACTCGCACTTGAAGAACCACTCAATTTAAGAGATTCCTTAAATAAGAGAGAATTAAAAGCAGATTATGTGGCTGAAATGGTTCGGCAAGAATTATATAAAGAATTTGGTGATGGAATTTATACAAGTGGCTTAAAGGTTTTCACAACTATAAAAAAGAAAAATCAAATGTATGCAAATAGATCGATACAGAATAATTTTATAAATTATATGATTCGAAATGGCCTTAATCCACCTGAAAGCTTTATAAATATTGAAAGCAAAGATTATTCAAACACAAAAGAGAGAGATAAATATATTCTTCAACAATTAAGATTAATTCCAACTTACGGTGAATTTATTCCAGGTATTATTTTAAATGCTCAGCCTCTTCAAGTAACTGCTTTGTTAAAGAATGGTAAAAAAGTTAATGTTTACAAAAGAGGATTAAAGCTTCTCCAGAAAGATTTTAAAATCGAAGAAAAAGGAGAAAGGCTAATTAAGCCAGGAGTGGTTATGCGCTTTGTTAAAAACAGAGGTGTATGGCATGTTACACAACTTCCCGAAGTAGAAAGTACACTTGTATCGATGGATCCTCAAACAGGTGCTATTCTTGCATTAGTTGGAGGTTTTGATTTTTACAGAAATAAATTTAATAATGTTATACAAGCTCAAAGACAGCCTGGCTCAATTTTTAAACCCTTTATTTATTCAGCTGCTCTAGAGAAAGGTATCAATGCAGCTACCCTAGTGAACGACGGTTATCTTTATGTAACAGCTAAAGAACTAAATTCAAATGAAAATTGGGAACCACAAAATTATAATGAAAAATTTTCTGGTCCTATTCGATTAAGGCAAGGTCTTGCAAAATCCAAAAATCTTGTAGCAATAAGAGTCTTAAAACATATTGGGCCTGACTATGCACAAGATTATATTTCTCGATTTGGTTTTGATTCAAAAAAACACCCACCTTATTTATCAATGGCTCTTGGAGTTGGAGAGGTTACTTCAATGGAAATGGTTTCTGCTTATAGTGTATTTGCTAATGGGGGTTATCTTAAGAAACCTTATTTTATTGAAAAAATTATTGATACCAAAGGGAGAAAGGTAAAATTAAGTACTGAACTTATGAATGCTGAAGTTCCAAGAATTATTGATCCTAGAAATGCATTCATCATGACTGATATGCTCAAAGAAGTAATAAATTCTGGAACAGCAAAAAGAGCAAAAAGATTAAAACGTTCTGATATAGCCGGTAAAACAGGCACAACTAACAATCTCATAGATGCATGGTTTGCAGGCTATAACCCTGATATTGTCACTGTCACATGGATGGGATATCCTCAGCCTAAGCCTTTAGGTAAAAAGGAAACTGGATCAAGAGCAGCTCTTCCTATCTGGATTGACTACATGGAATCTATTCTCAATGATTATCCAATAAAGATGCTTGTTGAACCAGAGGGAATTTTACCTCTAAAAGTAAAAGAACATGAGGGTACATTGGCAAATCAAGATGAAGAGGGTATTTATGAATACTTCTATGATGAATTTCTTCCTCAAAATAATGCATATTTTATGATCAACTAGAAGCTTTTAAATGTCCAAAGATTATTCTAAAGTTATTAGACTATCAATTGCCTCTAAAGCTGCTGAGATTATAATGGAAGAAGGCATTGAAGATTATCATTATGCAAAAAAGAAAGCCATAAAATACCTCGATTTAGGTTCACAAGAAACGCTGCCTTCTAATGATGAAATAGATAAGGCGCTTCTTGAGTATGGATCAATCTTTCAAAATGAAATTGATATAAGCACTATATTTAAAATTAAGGAGGAGGCGATTAAAATAATGAGTTTATTTTCTGAATTTAATCCTTTATTTATAAGCCAAATAACGGAAGGTTTAGTTCCAAAATACCCTACTGTAAACATTAATATGTTTACTGATAATATGAAGGAAATAGAATATATTCTTCTTAATAATAACTTTAACTTTGAGACTAAAGACTCAAATATGTCTGACAAAAAAACTAAGAGACAATCTAAACGTAAAATACCAATAATTTCAATTAAAAATTGTTTCTTTCCAATAAAATTAAAAGTTTATGAAAGATATGACCTAAAGTTTAGTAAAAAAAATTTAATGAACGCGCGAGGTCTTAATTTAAATGACCTAGAAAATTTTGATCCAAATACTATTTTTGTAAAAGCCTAGCTACATCTAAGGCAAAGTAAGTTAAAATAGCATCAGCCCCTGCACGTTTAAACGCAACCAGTGATTCTAAAACTACCTTATCTTCTTCCAACCAACTATTCTGGCAAGCTGCCTTTATCATCGAGTATTCTCCACTTACCTGATAAACAAAAGTAGGTTTTTTAAATGTATTTTTTACTCTATAAACAATATCTAAATAAGGCATACCTGGCTTAACCATTACCATATCGGCACCCTCATTAATATCAAGCTCAACTTCATATAAAGCCTCATTACTATTTGCTGGATTCATCTGGTAAGTTTCTTTGGAGGAAGTACCCAAGGATATTGAAGATCCAATAGCATCTCTAAAGGGTCCATAAAATGACGATGCATACTTTGCAGAGTAGGCTAAAATCTTTGTGTCAACATAATTATGTTCTTCAAGTGCATTGCGAATTTTTCCAACCCTACCATCCATCATATCAGAAGGGGCTACTACATTTGCTCCTGCTCTTGCATGAGACAAAGCTTGCTTAACCAATACTGTGACAGTTTCATCATTTAGAATAGTACCTTGATCATTTACCAAACCATCTTGACCATGAGAGGTGTAAGGATCAAGGGCTACGTCAGTAATTACCCCAAGTTTTGGTATAGTCTTTTTAAGCGCTTTAATAGCTCTTGGTATTAATCCGTTATCGTTAAAAGACTCTCTTGCGTCTAAAGTTTTTATTTTGTCATCAATTACAGGAAATAGAGCTATTGCAGGAATACCTAATTCATAGCAATCTTTAGCTTCATTGATCAATTCATCAATACTTAGCCTAAAAGTACCTGGCATTGATTCAATTTTTTCTCTAATTTTTTTTCCCTCAATTACAAACATAGGATAAATCAAATCATCGATAGATAGTTGACTCTCACTAGTTAATCTTCTAGAAAATTCATTACTTCTTATTCTTCTTGGTCTATTTTTCATCATTTATTAATTTACTAGTAATTGTTTAAGTGATTTTCCAGGATCATCATCACGCATAAATGCCTCTCCAACTAAAAAACTATATATTCCATTTTCTTTCATTAAACTAATGTCTTTCGATGTAAAAATACCCGATTCAGTAACTGTAATTTTATCATTAGGTATCTCCTTTAATAAGCTAAGAGTTGTCTGAAGACTGACATCAAATGTTTTTAAATTACGATTATTAATTCCAATTAACTTAGTTTTAAGTTGTAATGCCTTTTCAAGCTCATATTGATCATGTGATTCCACTAAAACATCCATACCAAGCTCAGTGGCTAAACTTTCAAGCTCTTTCATTTGATTTAATTCTAATGCCGCAACAATTAACAATATACAATCAGCGCCTAGGGCTTTTGACTCGAATATTTGGTAGTGATCTATCATAAAATCTTTTCTTAATACTGGTAATCTGCAATGATTTTTTACTAATTGAATATAGTCAGGATTACCTTGAAAATAATTTCTGTCAGTTAACACAGATAAGCATGTAGCGCCTCCTTTCTCATATGATTTTGCAATTTGATCTGGGTTAAAATTGGCTCTAATAACCCCCTTTGAAGGGCTAGCTTTTTTTATTTCAGCAATTACAGCTATATCCTTACTAATAAGCTTCGCTTCTATTGCTTCAACAAAATGTCTCTTGTCTTTATTATTACGAATATCATTTTCCAAATCATGAATGGGCTTAACAAGCTTACTAGCTGCAATTTCTTTCTTTTTAGTAATAAGAATTTTATCTAAAATATTAGTCATATTCTTTAGAATTTTTAATTAACTCATTTAATTTATTCATGGCACTGCCATTATCTATTACCTCAATAGCCTTACTAACTCCTAAGCCAATATTTTCAGTTAATCCACTAATATAAATTGCTGCTCCAGCATTTAGAACAGCAATATCTCTTGCTGTTGAATGCTTACCCTCAAGAATAGTCATTATTATTTTATGTGATTGTTCAACACTTTCTACTTTAATATCCTCGATATCTCCTCTGGAAATGTTAAAGTCTTCCGGGTTTATCGTATATTCTTTAATTTGTTTATTTTTTAATTCTGCTATAAATGTTGGTCCAGTTATTGAAATCTCATCCATACCATCTTCTCCAGAAACCGCCATAACATGATTGCTTCCAAGAATGTTCAGAACTTGAACAAAAATTGAACATAAACTTGAATCATATACACCCACTATTTGTGATGGAGCATTTGCTGGATTTGTTAAAGGGCCTAATAGATTAAAAAAAGTTCTAACTCCCAATTCTCTTCTGACTGGCGCAACATATTTCATGGCTGGGTGATAATTTGGAGCAAACATAAAACCAATACCAATTTTATCCACCAACTTTGTAATTTGTTCGTGAGTTAAATTAACATTTACTCCTATTCTTTCAAGAACATCTGCACTACCACATTTTGAGGAAACTGATCTTCCTCCATGCTTTGCAACACGAGCGCCTGCAGCTGCAGCTATTAAAGCACTTACTGTTGAAACGTTAAAAGTTTGAAGGCTATCTCCTCCAGTACCGCAAGTATCTATCAAGTGATTTCGGTTATTTAAAGTAACTAAATTAGAATGATTTCGCATAACCTTTGCTGCACAAGCAATCTCTTCAATAGCTTCTCCTTTTATTCTCATGCCAATCATAAAGCCAGCTATTTGAGAAGCAGACAATTTTCCCGTCATAATTTCTGTCATTACCTCAGTCATTTGCTTATCTGAAAGATCGTTACCAGAAATAATTTGTGTTAAATAATACTTAAAAGATTTATCCATAATTTTTTATAAAATTCCTTAACAAATCGTGTCCATGTTCAGAAAGAATAGATTCAGGATGAAATTGAACTCCCTCTAAAAATAATTCTTTGTGACGAATACCCATAATTTCATTATCATCTGTCCAAGCAGTGACCTCAAAACAATCTGGCAAAGATTCTCTATTAATAACCAAGGAATGATACCGAGTTGCAGTAAATGGACTGACTAATCCTTTGAAAACGCCTTTGTTGGTATGATGAATATCAGATGTTTTACCATGCATAATAGTTTTTGCATGAGTAATTTTACCCCCAAATGCTTGTCCAATAGTTTGATGTCCCAAACATACTCCTAACATTGGAATCTTTCCTTTGAAGTTTTTAACAATATCTAAAGAAATCCCCGCCTCATTAGGAGTGCAAGGTCCTGGGGATAAAACTAAAAATTCTGGATTAAGATTTTTAATTTTTGTGAGTGATATTTTATCATTTCTTTCAACGACTACTTCTTGGCCTAATTCAGAAAAATACTGCACTAAGTTATAGGTAAATGAATCATAATTATCTATCATTAATAGCATTAGTCCTCATCCCCAATTTGAACAAGCTCAGCAGCCCTTAGAATTGCTTTAGCTTTATTTTGCGTCTCAATCCACTCGTTTTCAGGGACTGAATCTGCAACAATGCCTGCTCCAGCTTGAACATAAAGTGTATTGTTTTTTATAACTCCAGTTCTAATTGCAATCGCAACATCCATATCACCATTAAATTCTAAGTATCCAACTGCTCCAGCATATATAGATCTTTTAGTTGGTTCTAGCTCATTAATAATCTCCATAGCTCTTACTTTTGGAGCTCCACTTACAGTACCAGCTGGAAAGGTTGCTTTTAATACGTCCATTGCACTAAATGAATCTTTCAAATCTCCTACAACATTTGAAACTATATGCATGACATGGGAATATCTTTCAATAGTCATCTTATCAGTTACCTCTATAGATCCTGTTTTAGAAACACGGCCGATATCGTTTCTTCCAAGATCCATTAATTGAACATGTTCAGCTATCTCCTTCGGATCACTTAGTAAGTCCTTTTCTAATGATCCATCCTCTTTTTCATCTTTTCCTCTTGGTCGTGTTCCTGCAATAGGTCTCACTGATACTTTACGATCCTCTAATCGAACCAATATCTCCGGGGAGGCACCAACAACAAAATGATCCTCCATATGATAAAAAAACATATATGGTGATGGGTTTAGTGATCTTAAAGCTCTATATAAAGTTAAGGGATCTGAATAATATGGTTGATTCATTCTTTGTGATAAAACAACTTGCATAACATCACCCTCGTAAATATAATCCTTTGCTTTTGAAACCGCCTCCTTAAAGGCTTTTTCGCCAAACTCTGATTTAGCTGCAGTCCTATGCTCTGTTGAACTCTCAATAGCTTTAGATGGAGATTTGAGTTGAGTAAGAAAAGACTTTAGTCTCAATTCACCTTTTTCATATGCTTTATCTTGGGATGGATCTAAGTAAATTATTATAAATAATTTACCTAAAGTGTTATCAATAACAACAATTTCGTCAGACAACATTAACAAGATATCTGGAACGTTTAATGTATCTTTAAGAAAATCTTTGGCAAGTCGTGGTTCAATATAATTTATAGTCTCATATCCAAAATAACCAGCCAATCCCCCAGAGTATCTTGGCATGTCCAAATCACTGGGGACTTTAAATTGATTAATATACTCTTCGATAAAATCAAGGGGATTTTGATGATCAAATTTTTCTTTTAAATTTCCATTTTCAAAAATAGATACCGTATTCTTATTGATCTTAATTTGAACCTTTGATGGGAGGCCTACAATCGAATATCTTCCAAAGTTATCACCGCCTTCTACTGACTCCAAAAGATAACTATAAGGGTGGTTAGCTAATTTTGTAAATATAGATAAGGGCGAGTCAAGATCATATGAAGCTTCAACCAATAAAGGTATGCGATTAAACCCCTTTTTTTTATAATTATCAAATTGCTTTTTGGAAATGGATGAAAACATACGATATTAAATCACAATACTTTGAATATCTCTAAAATTGTTGATTGCTAAATCGACTTTTGAAGACTCAATCTTTTCTCCAGATTGATATCCATATGGTACAGTTACGACATAAGTCCCAGCAGATGAACCTGCTTCAATATCATTCATTGAATCACCAACCATAATAGCCTCGCTAGATTTAATGTTAAAAAATTCACAGCTATAAATTATTGGTAGAGGATCTGGTTTCATTTTCACTAGGGAATCACCAGATAAAATTAAATCTAAGTATTGGCTCAGCCCAGATTCACTCAAAATTTTATCAGTGAATATACTTGGTTTATTAGTTATACAAGCTAGTTTTAAACCTTTTGTTTTAAGGAAATATATAGTTTCCATGACACCTTCATAAGGGAGGCTATTTTGAGCAATTTGCTCATAATGACTATGAAAAGAATCTAGAGCATCAACAAAAAATTCATTTGCATCTTTATTCGAAGAGAGTTTTATAGATTTTCTTATGAGGTTATCTGCACCCTTTCCGATAAAATTAGAAATTTTTTCTTCAGGCAATGTTTTCATTTTGAGATCTTCCAACATTCTATTAATTGCTAAAGCCAATTGAGGAGCAGTTTCGAAAAGTGTTCCATCCAAATCAAAAAAAATACCTTTAATATCTTTAAAGTGAGCCAAACTAAACCCTAGACAGTGCATCCCTCAAAGATTTTACGACAGTATCGTACCTATTAGGGTCACTATCTTTTCCTGAACCAAATATAGCTGAACCAGCTACAAATGTATCAGCTCCCGCTTTCGCAATTTCCTCAATATTATTTGGATTAACTCCTCCATCAACCTCAAGCCATATTTGTCTTCCACTTTTTTCCATGTAAGTATCAATCTTTTTTCTTGCTTGAGATAGCTTATTTAATGTTTCGGGAATAAATTTTTGCCCTCCAAATCCTGGATTAACAGACATCAACAATACCATGTCAATTTTATCCATTACATGATCTAAATAATCCAACGGGGTTGCTGGATTAAAGACTAAGCCCGATTTACATCCATTATCTCTAACTAAAGAAAGACTTCTGTCAATATGCTCTGAGCCCTCTGGGTGAAAAGTTATAATATCTGCGCCGGCTTTTGCAAAATCAGGAATAATACGATCAACAGGTTTAACCATCAGATGAACATCAATAGTTGCTTCTGTTAAAGGTCTTATAGCTTCACAAACTAATGGGCCAATTGTTAAGTTAGGAACATAGTGATTATCCATTACATCAAAATGTACAAAATCAGTTCCCGATGAGATAACATCAACTATTTCTTGACCTAATTTGGCAAAATCAGCTGATAAAATACTTGGAGCTATTCTAAAATTTTTTTCCATATGTTTCACGTTCCTAATTTTAAAAGTAATAATTATTGTAAAATAGCATTTTAACCTCTTTTAACCTATAAGATAAAGCGAGTGTAATTAATTAAAAATGGAACTGAATGTTATAGGTTTAAATCATAAAACAGCATCACTTAATTTAAGGGAAAAATTTGCTATTTCCTCAGATAGTGCAAGCTCTTTATTAATAGAATTTAAAAAAAAATGTGCTCGAGAAGTAGTTATATTATCTACTTGTAATCGAACTGAATTTTATTTTTATGCTGGAGATAAAAATAATGTTTTGATGTGGCTCGCTGTAACTAAAAATGTGCCTGTAACTCAAATTAAATCTCATACCTATCATTACACCAATTTAGAGGCTGTAAATCATGCTTATAGAGTAGCTTCTGGTCTTGATAGTATGATTTTAGGTGAGACACAAATTTTAGGTCAAATGAAGCAAGCTGCAAAATTAGCTGAATACGCTAATACACAAGGAAAACATCTTTCATATCTATTTCAAAAAATTTTTGAAACAGCAAAAGAAGTCAGAACTAAAACAAAAATAGGAGCAAGCTCAACAACGGTAGCTTCAAGTATTTTAAAAGTTTCAAAAAGTATATTTGGAGAAATAACTCAAACAAACATACTTTTTGTGGGTGCCGGAGATATGGCAGAACTTTGTGCAAAATATTTTACTGAGCAAAAACCTAATAAATTAACCATCGCAAATCGTTCAATTCAAAAAGGCAAAATACTCGCTGAAAAAATTAATTGTCAAAGTATCTTGTTAGGAGATGTTTATCACCAAATTGCTAATTATGATATTGTCATTTGCTCAACAAGTAGTCAATTACCAATCATTGGTGTGGGGATGATCCAAAATGCCCTCAAAACCAGGAAACATAAACCTATGCTCTTGGTAGATTTAGCAATACCAAGAGACGTTGAGATTGAAATTGGAAAGCTGGATGATATTTTCCTTTATACTTTTGATGATTTGGCAAAACTGGCTCAAGAAGGAGTACAAAATAGAGAAGGTGAAATTTTAAAAGCGACAAAAATTATAGAAAAGAAGGTTCAAATATATAAAGAAAAAATTGAACAAAAAACCATCACTCCAACAATTAATCTTTTACGTGATCAATTTGAAAGAATAAGAAAAGAAGAAGTATTAAAAGCAGAAAAGGAAATAAATAAAGGGGCCACTATTGATGAAGTTATGGACAAATTAAGTAAAGCATTATCAAAAAAATACCTTCACCATCCCACAAAAGTATTAAATGAATTATCAAATCAGAAATTTGATAAAGCATTAGCAATTTTAAAAAAAATATATAAGGTTGAAGATTAAGTATGAAAGTCTCAATGCAGAACAAATTGAATATGCTTCAAGAACGACTTGATGAATTAAATAACGAATTAAGTAGTGAATCTGCAACCAAAGACATGGAAAGATACAAAAAAATTTCAAAAGAACATTCAGAAATTTCACCTGTTGTTGATCTTTATAAAGAATTTATTCAACTCACAAAAGATATTAACGATGCAAAAGAAATGCTCTCTGACCCAGAAATGAAAACGTTTGCACAAGATGAAATAGAAAATTGCAAGGGAAAAATTTTAATTTTAGAAGAGCATCTTCAAACTCTATTACTGCCTAAAGATCCAAATGATGAAAAAAATATTTTTATAGAGATTCGAGCTGGTGCGGGAGGTGATGAATCTGCACTTTTCGCTGGAGATATATTCCGAATGTACACAAGATTTTCTGAAAGAATGAAATGGCAGATTGAAGTCATTTCATCAAATGAATCAGAGGTTGGTGGTTTTAAAGAAATCATAGCTAAAATTAACGGACAAGGAGCATATTCAAAGCTAAAGTTTGAATCTGGAGGTCATAGAGTGCAAAGAGTTCCAGATACAGAAACACAAGGTAGAATTCATACATCTGCTTGCACTGTTGCTGTTTTACCCGAAGCCGATGAAATTAGTGATGTTGATATAAATCCTGCCGATATTCGCATAGATACATATAGGGCATCTGGAGCAGGCGGCCAACACATCAATAAAACAGATTCGGCGGTTCGTATTACGCATACACCAACTGGTATTGTTGTCGAATGCCAAGATGATAGATCTCAACATAGAAATAAAGCGCAAGCTATGAGCATATTAGCTGCCCGAATAAAAGATAATCAAATTAGTGAGCAACAATCAAAAATTGCAACCGAAAGGAAATCTCTTATTGGTAGCGGAGATAGAAGTGAGAGAATTCGAACCTATAATTTTCCCCAAGGAAGAATCACAGATCATAGAATAAATTTAACATTATATAAGATAGATTTTATTATGGATGGTGACTTGAATGAACTCATAGACGCGCTGACTGCAGAGCATCAAGCAGATTTACTAGCACAACTTGATGAAGAATAAATATGGATTCAATTGGATCCTACCAAAAAAAAGTTGCTCAAGAACTCTCAGAGAAAATTAATTTAACCTTTAGAGAGGCTAATCTTGAAGCTCAATTTATAATGCAACATGTATTAAAAGAATCTTCTTCAAATTTGATTGTTAAAAAAAATGAAATTATTTTAAATAAAGATATAGTTATTATTGAAAATATTGTTAAGCAAAGGTTAGATAATTCGCCTCTTGCTTATATTCTTAAGGAATGGGACTTTTATGGCCATACTTTTCAAATATCAAAAGACACACTAATACCCAGACAAGATACAGAATTACTTATAGATATCATATTGCAAAACTATGATTCAAATTTACCCCTAAAGATATTAGATTTGGGAACTGGATCAGGAATTATAGGTATTACACTTGCTAGAAATTTTAAAAAATCAAATGTTTTGCTTACTGATATTTCATTAAAAGCAATTGAAATTGCAAAAAGAAATATTAATGCCAATACCCTAAAAAATATTCACTGCATTCAAAGTAATTGGTTTGAAAATATTCATAATTCAGTATTCGATATTGTTGTAAGTAATCCTCCATATATCTCCAAAGAAGATCCACATTTAAAACATCCCGAATTAACAAAGCAACCACAAGCTGCACTAATATCTGATGGTGAAGGATTGAAAGATATAAGAACTATTGTAGGAAAAGCATCAGAATATTTAAGCAAAACTGGAATGCTTATTATTGAACATGGTTATAATCAAGCAACAAAGGTAAAGCAAATTTTTACCCTCAACAAATTTGATAAAATTGAACAGCATAAAGATATAAACGATAAAATTCGCGTAACCTTAGGTATTAAAATTTAATATCGATGATACGATTCAGCTAGTATAATTTAACTATGAAAGAAAAAAATTCAGTTGGTATTGTAAAATCATCATTTTTTAAAAGCTCTAGTCCTTTAGATCTTGAATCAGGGATCACTCTTGATTCTTACGAATTAATATACGAGACCTACGGCTCGTTAAATAAAAAAAGAAATAATGCAATATTGGTATGTCATGCATTATCTGGAAATCATCACGTTGCAGGGCGTTATTCAAAAGAAGATAAGTATCCTGGTTGGTGGGACAATCTTGTTGGTCCTGGAAAACCTTTAGATACAAATAAATTTTTTGTAATTGGCATTAATAATTTAGGAGGAAGTGATGGAAGTACTGGGCCTAAAAGTATAAATCCTAGGACAAAAAAAATTTGGGGCTCATCGTTCCCAATTATTACTGTCCAAGACTGGGTAACAAGTCAAAATGAATTAATAACTTATCTTGGCATTAATAAATTGGCTGGGGTACTTGGTGGAAGTCTTGGAGGTATGCAAGCACTTCAATGGTCAATTCAATACCCAGAAAAGATAGCTAATTCTATCATTATTGCAGCAGCGCCTAATTTAACCGCTCAAAATATTGCCTTTAATGAAGTAGCAAGGCAATCAATCTTAACTGACCCAGATTTTAATAATGGTAATTTTTATGCTTCAAAAAAGCTTCCTAAACGTGGTCTTAGAATTGCACGTATGCTTGGTCATATTACCTATTTATCAAATGATGTAATGGGTTCGAAATTTGGTAGAAAAAAAATAAATAAGAATAAGAATCGTCAATATAATTTTAATACTGAGTTTGAAATAGAATCTTACCTAAATTATCAAGGAGACAAGTTTGCTAATGAGTTCGATGCTAATACATATATAAGAATGACTAAAGCATTAGACTATTACGACCCAGCTAAAGGTAATGTTAAGGATTTAAGTAGGGTATTAAACAAAGCTAAAGCGAATTTTCTTGTTATCTCATTCTCTAGTGATTGGAGGTTTTCATCTGAGCGATCTAAAGAAATTGTAAAAGGTTTATTAGATAATAATCTAAAAGTGAGTTATGCAGAGCTCTCTGCCGCAAGTGGGCATGATGCTTTTTTAATGAAAGATGAACATTATCATAGAATTATTAAATCTTATTTTCAAAAAATATATAAGCAACTATGAAACATTTTAATCCAAAAAATAGATATGACTTTTCAGTTATTGAGCAATGGGTTAGCCCAAATGCAAGAGTTTTAGATTTAGGTTGTGGTGATGGATTACTTCTAAACTATTTAAGTATTCATAAAAATACTACTGGCTTTGGGATAGAAAAGGATAAAGATAATTGGTTGCTATCTTTGAAAAATGGTTTAGATGTCATTCAAATGGATTTAGAATCTGGGCTAGCTGGTTTTGAAGATAATTCTTTTGATGTTGTAATACTTTCCAGGACAATTCAATCCATGCGAAATATTGAAAGCATCATGAATGAAATGAAAAGAGTCGCTAAAGTTATAATTGTTACATTTCCTAATTTTGGCTATTGGAAAAACCGATTTCAAATTATAAAAGGTGCGATGCCAGTATCTAAAGAGCTTCCGTATAGTTGGTTTAATACTCCAAATATTCATTTATGTACAATTTCTGACTTTGATTCTTTTTGTAAATATCAGAAAATAAAAATCATCGATAAACATATTATTACCGATCAAAAAGAGGTTAAATTTTATCCCAATTTATTTGGAGCTTTAGCCTTGTATAAATTAGTAAAAATATAAGCTAAATGTCAAGTAAAGAGATTTTATGGAAAGAATTAATAAACAGAAAAATTATTATTTGTTTTTTTACTGGCTTTACTTCTGGACTGCCCTTATATATTTTTATAAGTCTTTTCCCAGCATGGTTTTTCGATAGCGGCCTTAACTTTAAAGAAATTGGTCTTCTAAGTGCTTGCATGATTCCTTACTCTGCAAAAATTCTCTGGGCTCCTTATTTTGATTACTTTTCATTTCCAATGGGAAGAAGAAGAGGATGGTTAATTATATTTCAAACCTTATTGCTTTTTTTAATTGCAATTTGTGGATTTTTTAATCCAGCCTCACAAATAAATACTATTATAGTTATTTCTTTAGGTATGGCATTTTTTAGTGCTAGCCAAGATACTGTGATTGATGCCTATAGGAGGGAACTTCTTCTTGATCGAGAGCTAGGGCTTGGAAACGCAGTTCATGTGAATACTTACAAATTTTCTAGTTTGGTACCAGGTGCGTTATCTTTAATATTAGCTGATTTTTTTCCTTGGGAGTTTGTATTTTCAATCACAGCTTTATTTATGATTCCTGGGATCATTCTTACTATTTTAATTTCAGAGCCAAACCTCAATTCGCTTCCTCCAAAAACGCTTAAACAAGCAATTAAAGACCCTGCCAAAGAATTTATTACCAGAAAGGGCTTAAAGACAGCTTTATACATTCTTCTATTTATTTTTCTTTATAAAATTGGTGATAGCATGGCAACTAAATTAGCTACACCGTTTTACCTTGATCTAGGTTTCTCAAAAACAGATATTGCAATCATTGTTAAAAATGTAAGTTTATGGGCAGGAGTTGGTGGTGGCATCCTTGGTGGAATATGGATGATTAAAATAGGTATCAATAAAGCTTTATGGCTGTTTGGATTTTTACAAATGATTACTATATTAGGTTTTGCATGGTTAGCAAGTGTTGGATATGACAAAATAGTTTTAGCAATTGTTGTTGCGCTAGAGTATTTTGCTGCTGGCTTGGGAACCATTGCCTTTGTTTCATTTATTGCTAAAACTACTAACCCCAAATACACTGCAACGCAATTTGCACTATTTACAAGTATTGGTGTCGGTTTGGTTCAACTCATTTCATCCGTAGCGGGATATTTGGTCATTTTTTTTGGTTGGTATTACTTTTTTATCTTTTGTTTTTTCTTAGCAATTCCCGGCATGTCTTTATTGTCAAAGGTCGCCCCTTGGAATCAACCTAATTCCTCATAATTTATTATTAGCGGGGCATGATCACTAAAACGCTGATCCTTATAAATTTTACAATTAATAGATTTGCTTGCTAAAGCTTGGTTAGCAATCTGATAATCAATTCGCCACCCAACATTTTTTAACCAAGCCTGTCCTCTATTACTCCACCATGTGTAACATTCTTCAGTTGTATCAGGGTATAACTTTCTGTAAACGTCTTCCCAACCTTGTTGATATAACTTAGTAAGCCAGTCTCTTTCTTGTGGTAGAAAACCAGAATTTTTTCTATTTCCTTTATAATTTTTTAAATCAATTTCTTGATGAGCTATATTAAAATCCCCACAAACTACTACGTATTTATTTTGATTTAACTTGTCTTTCAGAATGACTTTAATATCATCTAACACTTTATATTTAAAGTTTTGTCGTTCATCTCCACTAGATCCCGAAGGAAGATAAATGGATAAAATTGAAAAATTTTTAAAATTAAGCTCAATGTAACGTCCCTCATCATCAATAGATGAAATACCCGTCTTAGTTTTAAATCGTAGAGGGGTATTTTTTGAATAAACTCCAACTCCGCTATAGCCCTTCTTATTAGCATAGCTAAAGAAACCTTCATATCCTTTTGGTTTTAACATTTCTGTTGTCAGATCCGCTTCTTGAGCCTTTAATTCTTGTAAACATATATAATCTGCTCTCTGGGATTGAATCCACTCAAGAAAACCTTTTCGGCAAGCAGCACGGATTCCATTTAAATTTAAGGTTATAATCTTCATAAATTTGAAATTAAAAAAAATATGACTCATAACATACCATCTTTTATTGATTTAGCCATTAAAAAGAAAGTTCTTCAATTTGGAGAATTTACTACCAAAGCTGGCAGAAAAAGTCCGTATTTTTTTAATCTTGGAAACTTTAATGATGGCGAAAGTTTACTTGAACTTGGTAAATATTATGCTCAAATCATTGTGAATAGCAGTATTGAATTTGATATGATTTTTGGTCCCGCCTATAAAGGCATACCCCTTGTAAGTTCTATTGCTATAGCATTAATGGAACACAATATAAATATTCCTTATTCCTTTAATAGAAAAGAAATCAAAGATCATGGCGAAGGAGGAATAATTATAGGGTCACCTATTCATGGAAGAGTTCTTATTATTGACGATGTTATTTCAGCAGGAACTTCAATTAATGAAGCTGTATCTATAATAAAAAGTAATAATGGAAATGCATGTGGAATTATTGTAGCTATTGATAGGCAAGAAAAAGGGAAGGGTAATATATCAGCTACACAAGATATATCAGATAAATTTAATATTCCATCTTTATCAATAATAACTTTAGACGATATTATTGAATACCTTGCAAATCGAAATACTTTAAAAAAAGAATTGAAATTTATTGAAGAATATCGAAAAAAATATGGAGTTAGATAGATAATTTTTTCTTGAGCATCTCATTTACCTGCGATGGATTTGCCTTTCCTTTTGAGGCTTTCATAACTTGACCAACCAAGGCGTTAAATGCTTTTTCTTTTCCGGACTTAAATTCATCCACCATGCTTGCATTGCTATCTAATACCTTATCAATAAGACCTTCTACCTCTGAACTATTTGAAATTTGCTTAAGCCCCATGTTTTCAATTAGTTCATCAACACTCTCATCAGGATTTTTCCATAGCACTTCAAAAACTTTTTTAGCTGCATTATTAGAGATAGTTTGATCCTCTATTTTTTGAATCAAATCGGCTAACCTTTCAAAAGAAACTGGACTCTCAAGAATACTGATTTCTTCATCGTTTAGTCTTGAAAATAAATTAACTAAGATCCAGTTAACTGATAACTTTGCTGATGCCCCATTATTTATCATCCCTATAAAATAATCGGCAACATCTTTACTAGAGGTAATCTCAGATGCATCATATGCAGAAAGTCCAAGATCCTTCTCAAATCTTCTTTGCATCTCAAAAGGTAATTCAGGCAAAGAATCTTTGATAGTATATATATCCTCATCAGTTATGATTAATGGTAATAAATCTGGATCAGGAAAATAACGGTAGTCATTCGCCTCCTCTTTTGAGCGCATAGACTTTGTTTCTCCAGTATCTGGATTAAATAAAATGGTAGATTGTTCTATGATCCCTCCATCTTCAATAGTTTCTATTTGCCAGTTCACTTCATAATCAATGGCTTGCTTAATATACCTGAAAGAATTTAAATTTTTAATCTCTCTTCTTGTACCAAGAACATCTGAACCTTTTTTCTTAACCGAAACATTTACATCGCAGCGAAAATTACCCTCCTGCATGTTGCCATCACAGATACCAATCCATTGAACCAGATCATGCAGTTTTTTTGCATAAGCAACTGCTTCTTCAGCTGAACTCATATCTGGTTCGGTAACTATTTCCAAAAGAGGGGTCCCTGCACGATTTAAATCTATTCCAGATTTGCCTTGAGATAAGCCATGAGATGACTTGCCAGCATCCTCCTCTAAATGTGCTCTTAAGATTCTTATATCTTTAGTATGACTGTCTATTAAGATTGGTAGTTTTCCCTCTCCTACTATTGGTAACTCGAACTGACTAATTTGATAGCCTTTTGGTAGATCAGGATAAAAATAATTTTTTCTTGCGAAAATAGATTTTCTATTTATTACTGCGTCAATAGATAATCCAAATTTTATGGCACAATTTACAGCTTCTTGATTTAAAACTGGTAAAACTCCAGGATAAGCAAGGCTTACAAGACAACCTTGAGAATTAGGTTCATTTCCAAAAGAAGTTGATGCGCCTGAAAATTGCTTAGTTTTGGTTTTAAGCTGCACGTGTGTCTCAATACCAATAACTATATCCCAATCCACTATGAAACTTCCTTTGGTATCTTTTGATGCCAGTCAGTGCCCAATTGAAATTGATGCGCAATATTTAACAAACGACCTTCCTCAAAATAATTTCCAATTAATTGTAGGCCAACAGGCAAATTATTAGATAATCCTGCAGGAATACTCATAGCTGGCAAGCCAGCTAAGTTTGTAGATATTGTATAAATATCCTGAAGATACATAGCAAGCGGATCTTCTTTCTTTTCTCCCGAACCAAAAGCTACAGATGGTGCAGAAGGGCCCATAATAACATCACATTTTTTAAATGCTTGTTTGAAGTCATCTGATATTAATCTACGGATTTTTTGAGCTTTTAAATAATAAGCATCGTAATAACCAGCACTTAATACATAAGTTCCTATAAGTATTCTTCTTTTAACTTCCTCGCCAAAACCCTCTTGCCTTGTCTTGAAATACATATCCATTAAGTCATCATATTCTTTAGTTCGGTATCCATATCGGACTCCATCGTAACGAGAAAGATTGCTTGATGCTTCTGCTGGAGCAATGACATAGTAGACCGGAATTGCCAAATCTGAGTTTGGTAATGAAATATCAACTAATTCAGCACCTAATTTTCTATACTTATCTAAGGCTTCTTCAATAATCTTTTGTACCGAGGCATCCATACCATCACCAAAAAATTCTTTCGGTATACCAATTCTTATTCCTTGAACTGAACGATTTAAATTAGTTGTATAGTCCTCTTTTTTATGATCAACACTTGTTGAATCTTTATGGTCATGAGATGCCATTGTATTTAAGAGCATAGCGCAGTCCTCTGCACTGGGCGCCATTGGACCTGCTTGATCCAAACTTGATGCAAAAGCAATCATTCCATAGCGTGACACTAGACCATAAGTTGGTTTTAAGCCAGTAAAACCGCATAAAGATGCCGGTTGTCGAATAGAACCCCCCGTATCTGTGCCTGTTGCTGCAGGGGCCAATCTTGCCGCTACCGCTGCTGCACTTCCTCCTGAACTTCCACCGGGTACACAACGCAGATTCCAAGGATTCTTTACTGAGCCAAAATATGATGTTTCATTTGAAGAGCCCATTGCAAATTCATCCATGTTAGTTTTACCCAAGTTAACCGCATCGATGTCATTAAAATTTTGTATTACCGTTGCATTGTATGGTGCAACAAAGTTTTCTAACATTTTTGAACCACAAGTGGTTCTCCAACCTTCAGCACAAAAAATATCCTTTTGAGCAATAGGAATTCCAGTTAAAGATTTATGCTCTCCCTTTGATATCTTTTTGTCTGCCATTTTAGCCATAGATAGACTTAATGATTCATCAATAGTAATAAAAGCATTTATATCTTTGTTATATTGTTTTATACGACTTAAGAAGAACTCTGTAAGCTCTTGGCTTGAGAAGGTTTTATCATTTAATTTTTGTGAAAGTTGTTTTAAGGATAAATTAAGCATGATTTATTCAATAACTTGAGGAACCATAAATAGGGAGTCCTCTTCCTCAGGAGCAAGTGGCATCGTTTTTTTTCTGATATCTAATTCAGAAATCTCATCTTTTCTTAAAGGCTGATTAATATCCAGAGCATGTGACATTGGCTCGATACTATCTGTATCAATTTTTTGTATTTTATCAATCAAATCCATTATTCCGGTAAGTTTCTTCTCTAGCAAAGTAGATTCTTCCTGAGAGATCTTTATTCTTGCGAGATAAGCAATTTTTTTTATATCGTCTTGGTTAATTGTCATAGTGAAAAATTTAAGTAAGTTGTTAAGAAAACGTCTATAATCAGTTATTATACATAGGATTTATTAAAGAAATCCTGTCCAATATATGTTAAAAAATTATTAAAGTACGAATCATATCAAAATTATGTTTAACAAACTATTTCAAAATTTAGTCGAGAACGATATTGCAATCGATTTAGGTACTGCCAACACCTTAATTTTTGCAAAGAGCAAAGGTATTGTTCTTGATGAGCCCTCTGTAGTTGCTATAAGACATGAAGATGGGCCAAATGGACCTTTTACAAAAAAAGCCCTTTTGGCAGTTGGCGCCGAAGCAAAAACGATGCTTGGCAGATCACCTCAAAATATACAAGCTATTCGACCCATGAAAGATGGTGTAATTGCTGATTTTAATATTACCGAGGAAATGATTAAATATTTTATTAATCGAGTTCATAGCATGAATTGGTTTACCCCAAACCCAAGAATTGTTATTTGTGTTCCATATGGAGCGACTCAAGTAGAAAGAAGAGCAATTAGAGAATCTGCCGAACGCGCTGGCGCTAAGCAAGTATTTCTCATTGAAGAACCAATGGCTGCTGCAATTGGTGCAGGTTTACCTGTAAATGACGCTACCGGTTCAATGGTGATTGATGTAGGTGGTGGTACTACAGAAGTTGGGGTCATTTCTCTTGGTGGCATTGTTTATGCAAGCTCTGCTAGAGTTGGCGGAGATAAAATAGACCAAGCTATTATTGAATATATGAGAAGAAATTATGGGACCTTAATATCAGAGCCAACAGCAGAAAAAATTAAAAAACAAATTGGAAGCGCTTTTCCAATGACTGACTTAATTGAAATGGAAATTACTGGTAGAAATTTAGCAGAGGGGTTACCAAGAAAAATTGTTATTAGCAGTAATGAAATACTCGAGTCTATAAGTGAGCCTCTCCAACAAATAGTTTCTGCAGTTAAAGCAGCCCTTGAGGAGACACCTCCTGAACTAGGTGCTGATATTTCTGAAACTGGTATGGTTTTAACAGGTGGAGGTGCTATGCTGAAAAATTTAGATCGCCTGCTTATGGAGGAAACTGGAATCCCTGTAATTTTAGCGGAAGACCCTCTAACATGTGTTGTAAAAGGGTGCGGTATTACACTTGAAGCATTAGATAACTTTAAATCTGCATTCACTTATGAGTAAGATGCATGGCAAAACAAACTGTATCGAAAAAGCTTAAACTTTTTAATACGCAAGAATCTCCAATATTACTTTTTTTTCTTTTAACATTAATTTCAATTGGCTTGATGAGTTTTGATCAAAGACATCAAATTAATACCAATATCAAACAATACATATCAGCTCTTAATATACCAATAAAATTTGTAATAAATTTACCGCAAAATATTACCCGAAATTTTAAAATCTATCTTTCTTCCCAAGAAACTCTTTACAAAAAAATCAATTCTCAAGAAAGTAAAATTAATCTTTTGCTACTTGATTATCAAAAATTACAATATTTAGAAAAAGAAAACGCTAATCTTCGAAAAATTTTACAACTCAAAGAGATTATTAAAAAGGAAATGATTATTGCTGAAATAGTTTTGCCGAATCAAATTAATGGAATACCACAAGTTATTATAAATAAAGGAGCCAAAGATAAAGTTAAAGTTGGAAGTGTGGTAATGAACAACCAAGGTTTAATTGGCCAGGTAGTAAATGTCAATAATAATAGCAGTAAAATTACACCTATAACCTCGAACCAATTTGCTGTCTCATCTATCTCCAATAAAGGAGTTATTAACACGATCATATCTGGAACAGGCGGTCCTTTTTTAGAGATTAAACAGCTTCCGGCATACGAAAGTCTAGTAGTTGGCGATTATTTTTTAACATCTGGTCTTGGAGGAATCTATCCACGAGGAATAAAGATAGGTTGGGTTAGCAAAATAGTTCCAACTAATAACAAGCAGTTCAATCGCATCGTAATTACACCTTTTTCTTTACCTTTATCATTTTCGCAGGTTATAGTAACGAGGGATAACAAATGATAAATAAAAAAAATATTTTTTTCCAAAAAAACTTTTTAAAATTGTCAGTTATCTTCTTAATGACAATTCTTCTTAGTCAAATTAATCTCCCGTTCTTTAATGATATTCGTCTTATTCCAGATTATTTTATTGCCCTAATTATTCCTATAATAGCTAATGAATTTAAAAACATAAATATTTTAATTATATTTCTATTGGGTATATTTATTGATATATTTATCGGCGAATTAATAGGTCAATATGCTGTAACTTTTTTAATAATATATATAAGCAATTATGTTTTGCATAAATTCTTTATATTTAAATCAACCAGTCAAATGGTAATTTTATATTTTATTTTACTAGAAATTGGGTTTTTAATAATAGGTGCAACCTCCATGACTTATCAATTACAAAACAATGATATATATATCCTTTTTTACAAAAACATTATGACAATTCCTGTTTGCTTTGTTTATAAATTATTAATTGAGAAAATGAGTAATTAAATTAAATGCAAAAAAATCAATTAAAGTTTATCTTTGAAAAAAGGCTATATGCTCTAACTTTGCTTATTTTAATAATGATTTCTATTGTCATTATTAAATTTTTTTATATACAAATTATCCAGCACAATTACTTTGAAAAAAAGTCAAAAAATAATAGCGTTAAAGTTGTGCCAATTCCACCTGCAAGAGGAATAATTTTTGATAGAAATAAAAGAATACTCGCAGAGAATAAAATTACACATAATCTAGAGATAGACCCAACAAAAGTAATTGATATTGAAGAAATTGTAAAAAAATTAAGTCCTTTTATTTCTATGACTAAAGAGGATATAGCTCAATATCAAAGAATAATAAAAAATAATTATTTTTCTTCAACTGTTCCAATCAAAACTAATTTAACAAGCCAAGAAGTAGCAAAATTTCTCACCAACAAATATTTATTTGAAAATATTTTTTTAAAAACTAGATTAAAAAGATATTACCAACATAATGACTTAACAAGCCATGTGGTTGGTTATATTAATCGAATAAACCAAAGAGATATTAAAGATCTTTCTAAAACTAATAGGCTTTCATTATATAAAGGGTCTGATCATATAGGCAAAAGAGGAATAGAACAAAAGTATGAACACCTGATACACGGAATTCCAGGATTTAAAAAAATTGAAGTGGATGCGAAGGGTAATATTATTCGTACTATTGAAAGACAAGAACCTATTCATGGCCAAGATATTCAACTTAGCATAGACATTGAATTACAAAAAAAAGCTGTAGATGCTTTTGGAAATAGAAAAGGGGCGCTGGTTGCACTCTCGCCTCATAATGGCGAAATATTAGCCTACGTAAGCCAACCCCTTTTTAATCCAAATTTATTTGTAAATGGCATAGATCATAAAAATTGGAATACTTTGAACAATAATAAGGCAAGACCTCTTCTTGACAGAGTGACAAAGGGGCTTTATCCACCTGGATCAACAATAAAACCTTTCATCGCTATTGCAGGATTAGAAAATAATTTAAGAATTCCCCCCTTTCAAATAACAGATCCTGGATTCTTTACAATGCCGAACCAGTCTAAAACTTTTAGAAATTGGAAACGAGATGGTCACGGTCAAGTGGATATGGTGAAGGCTATTGCTGTATCATCAGATACCTTTTTTTATGGTTTAGGCTTAGAATTGGGACTAGATAGGATGAATCAAACACTAAAAGCATATGGTTTTGGTCATAAAACTGGGATTGATGTATTAGGGGAAAAGGAGGGGCTTATAGCCAATAAAGAATGGAAGTTAAAAAATAAAAAAGAAAAGTGGTATGCAGGTGAAACTGTAATAACAGCTATTGGCCAAGGGTTTACCCTAGTAACACCGATTCAACTCGCAAATGCTACTGCCAAAATTGCTCTTCCATACAATAATAATTATATTTCACCTCATTTACTATTGAATTCTAATCAACTCAAACAAAGAAATGATAGTTTATATACTCCCCCACCAAATAAAAAAAATACTATGAATTACATAAAAAAGGGTATGGAAGCTGTTACTGATTCTGGAGGAACCGCTGCATTTTTAAATAATGCAAGCTATAAGATTGCTGCTAAAACAGGAACTGCCCAAGTATTTGGATTAGCTGGTGGAGAATATGTAGAGGAAGATTTACCAGAGCACCTAAAAGATCATGCTCTTTTTATTGCTTATGCACCTGCCAAAAACCCTAAGTTAGTTGTGGCCATTGTTGTAGAAAATGGAGGTTCTGGAGGTTCTGCAGCTGGTCCAATTGCCAAAAAGGTATTTGACCATTATTTACTCAGTAACCAATGATAAAAATACACAGTCTCAAAGAATTTTTAAAAACACTTGACCATACAATCATAGGTTGCTTAATCATTATATTATCAATGGGACTCGTTACACTTTATAGTGCTGATAATTATGAGCTAATTGAATTTAATGCACAATTAGTTCATATCATAATAGGTTTTTTTACTTTATTAATTATTAGTAAAACATCACCAAAAATTCTTTTTTTCTACACTCCTTTTTTATACATTCTCGGAATAATTTTGTTACTTTGGGTTAAATTTTTGGGGTATGAAGTAAATGTGTCTCAGAGATGGATTGATTTTGGATTTATGAGATTCCAACCTTCAGAAATTTTTAAGATAATTCTACCCTTGCAGTTGGCCTGGTTTTATCAAAATAAAGAGCGAGTTATATCTCCCAAAATTCATTTTATAGCTTTAATTTTTCTATTCATTCCTTTTATGTTAATCCTAAACCAACCTGACCTTGGAACAGCCTTAATGCTAACTTTCTCTGCCTTGATAATTATTTTTATGGCGGGTTTACCAAGTAAATTTATTTTATGGGGATTTATAGTTATTATCACAAGCTCTCCTTTAATATGGAGTACTCTTGAAAATTATCAACAAAATCGTATCCTTAGTTTAATTGATCCTTTCCAGGATGCCTTAGGGGCTGGGTATCAAACTATACAATCTCTTATTGCACTTGGTTCTGGAGGATTAATTGGAAAAGGATGGTTAAATAGTTCACAAACTCAACTTAACTTTCTGCCAGAAGCTACCACTGATTTTATATTTGCGGTTTACAGTGAAGAATTTGGATTTATTGGGGTAATTGCAATCCTTTCAATTTACATAGCATTGCTTTTAAGAATACTGTTTATGATTTCTAAAATGAATGATACCTTCTCACGACTTGCATGTGTTGGTCTCTTAATTTCATTGTTTGCAGGAGTGGTGGTAAATCTCGGAATGATTTCTGGATTATTACCGATAGTTGGAGCCCCATTGCCTTTTTTTAGCTATGGAGGAACTTCTATGGTTGTTTCATTGATAAGTCTTGGTATTATTATGTCTTTATATAATCATAAATCATTGATAGCAAACTAATGAATCGTATACTTATAATTTTTATTTTATTTTCCTTATCCGCATGCCAATCGGTAATCGTTGATAAGCCGGATCCAACATCCAAAGAAGGTGGTTATTATTCAGATGATGGGCCAGAAAAAAATATTCCAAATAATTTAGATTTAATAGAAGATGCTATACCAAAAATTGAGCCAATAGCCAAAAGAGCAAATATGCCTTATAAAGTTTTCGGAAAAAAATATATACCCATGAGGAAAATTGAGCCTTTCAAAGAAAAAGGATATGCATCTTGGTACGGAAAAAAATATCATGGTAATAAAACTTCAGTAGGAGAAGTTTATGATATGTACCAAATGACTGCTGCTCACAAAACTCTCCCACTTCCATGCTTTGTTAAAGTAACTAATCTCAAAAATAGTAAAACTGTAATTGTTAGAGTGAATGATAGAGGTCCCTTTATTAAAGAGAGAATCATTGATTTATCATACGCAGCAGCTCACAGACTTGATATTATTGAAAAAGGAAGTGAAGAAGTTGAAATTGAAGTAATAATTCCTAACCTCAGTAAATTAAGCAAATCTGATGGTAAAGAATTCTTTCTTCAAGTTGGTGCATTTACTAAAAAAAATAATGCACTTGATTTAGTTGCAAAAATTAAAGAAATACATTCTGGCAATAAACAAGATATCAAAATAATCAAAAAATCTTCATTATATTCTGTAATAATTGGACCTTCCTCGTCTAAAGAAGAAGCAAAAAATTTGTCAGCAATTATTTCGTCCACACTAAAACAAAATGCATTTATCATTAAGCACTAGTAAGTATGGTCCAAGAAAAAAAAGACACACTTATTGATTTTCCATGTGATTTTCCTATAAAAATTATTGGAATCGTTAATGAAGAATTTACGAATATAATTGTTAATATCATTCAAAAACATTCCTCTAAATTTGATGCCCACAACATTGAAATGAAGGGGAGTAGCGGAGGAAAGTATATCAGCCTTACTTGCACTGTAAATGTATCGTCAAAGAATCAATTAGATAACTTATATAGAGAACTATCCTCACACCCCATGACTAAATTTGTTCTTTAGTAATGAGTTTAATAATAAAAAATCTAGGTATAACAAAGTATCAAGATACGTGGCTAGCTATGAGAAATTTTGTCTCGAGTAAGCCTGATCATGACGAGATTTGGATTACAGAACATTATCCTGTTTATACGGTTGGTCTTAACAAAAAAGGATTGATATTACCTAAAAATAATGACATTGAGCTTTTATATGTCGATAGGGGCGGTAAAATAACATTCCATGGTCCTGGACAGCTGATTATTTATACTATGATAAATACTAGAGAACACACTTTTAATATTAGACAGCTAGTAACTATTCTTGAGCAGTCTGTTGTACATTTATTAAAAAATATAGGAGTTAAAAGTTTTACAAAAAAAAATGCTCCTGGTGTGTATATTAATAATAGTAAAATAGCTTCTATTGGACTAAGGTTAAAAAATGGATTCACATACCATGGCCTAAGTCTTAATATAGATATGGATTTAGAGCCTTTTAAAAATATTAATCCATGTGGCTTAAAAAATATATCTGTGACTCAAATATCAGATTTTAATAAAGAATATAATTTAGAAAAGAGTGCTAAGGATATTGTAGCTTTTATAAAAAAAAATAAAAAAATTTATGAATAAAATAATTCAAATCAAAGAAGTCGGAAGAGAGAAAACCGCAAGACTTCCAATAAAAATTATCCAAACTGATAGAATTAAAAAACCATCATGGATAAAAATGAAACTTCCTGAAAGTACAAAATTTCATGAAGTTAAATCACTTTTAAAAAAAAATCAACTCACTACAGTTTGTGAGGAAGCTAGTTGTCCTAATATCGGTGAATGCTACAGCAAAGGGACTGCTACATTTATGATTCTTGGTGAAATTTGCACAAGAAGGTGTCCATTTTGCGATGTTGCGAGTGGAATTCCATTACAACCTGATGAAAACGAGCCGATTCAATTAGGGAATGCCATTTCAAAATTAAAACTCAACTATGTTGTTATTACAAGTGTTGATAGAGATGATCTTGATGATGGTGGTGCTAATCATTTTGCAAAATGTATAAACGAAATCAGAAAAAATAATTCTAAAACTAAAATTGAAATATTAGTTCCAGATTTCAGAGGTAAAGGTAAAATGGAAAAAGCAATTGATATTTTTTCTAAAGCACCCCCTGATGTTTTTAATCACAACCTTGAAACTATTCCTAGACTTTATAAAAGAGCGAGGCCTGGTGCGAAATATTTTCACTCTCTAAAATTACTTAAAAAATTTAAGGAAATATTTTCTTTAGCGCCCACAAAGTCAGGTTTGATGCTCGGGCTAGGTGAAACAAAAGAAGAAATCATTGAAGTGATGAAAGACATGAGAAACCATAAGGTTGATATGTTGACCTTGGGGCAATATTTACAACCCACACCCTTCCATCTTCCTGTAGAAAGATATGTTTCTCCAAGTGAATTTTTAGATCTAAAAGTAAAAGCTGAAAAATTAGGTTTCAAATCAGTAGCTAGTGGCCCAATGGTAAGAAGCAGTTACCATGCGGATATACAGTCTGAGGGATTATAAGCATGATTCCAACTCTTAGTGCACCAATGGGGGCTGAGCTATTTAAGCTTGAAAAATATATTATTAACCATAGTTGTGACATAGAGCAATGGTTTAGAAGCCAATGGCAAAATCATCAAGCGCCATTTTATGCGTCAGTCGACTTAAGGAATGCTGGATTTAAACTAGCCCCTGTTGACACGAATCTTTTTCCGGGTGGTTTTAATAACTTATGCGAAACATTCACACCTTTAAGTATTCAGGCTACGTCAGTTGCTATAGAGAAAGTTTGCCCAGATGCTAGAAAAATATTGATTCTTCCAGAAAACCATACTCGAAATACTTTTTACTTAAAGAATTTATATAGTCTTCATAATATTCTCTCAAAAGCGGGTCTTGAAGTAAGATTTGGTTCAATTAAGGATGAAATAAAAGCGCCAGAAATTATAGAAATTGATTCGGACAAATCCATAACTCTTGAGCCTATTGACAAAAAAGATCATGGAATAATAATACGAAATAATGATTCAAGTATTTTTAGGCCATGTGCGATATTACTCAATAATGATTTATCAGTAAGCATACCTAATGAATTGAAAGATATTGACCAACATATCATTCCCCCCTTAAATGCTGGTTGGGTAACACGAAGAAAATCTCATCATTTTAAATATTACGATGATGTCGTAAATGAATTTGCTGAATTTACAAAAATTGACCCTTGGCTTATTAATCCTTTTTTTGAAAAAATTTCTAATTTAGATTTTCATGAGCGTAAAGGTGAAGAAGAATTATCCCAAAAAGTTGGCTCATTACTAAAAAAAATTCAAGATAAATATGATCAACATCAAATCAAGCATGCTCCTTATGTTGTTATTAAAGCTGATGCAGGAACATACGGAATGGGAATCATGATTGCAAAAAAACCTGAGGATGTATTAAGTCTTAATAGAAAAAAAAGAAATAAAATGTCAGTAATAAAAGAAGGAGTTAAAGTCAGCGAAGTAATTATTCAAGAGGGGATACATAGTGAAGAAAATATAGATGGGGCTGTCACTGAGCCTGTAATTTATATGATTGATCATTTTGTAATTGGAGGTTTTTATAGGGTACATACAACTAAAGGAAAAGATGAAAATCTTAATGCTCCTGGGATGCATTTTATACCTCAACCTTTTGAAACATCCTGCCTTATGCCAGATCAAGGAAGACCATGCGATGATGAGGCAAATCGTTTTTATGCTTACGGAGTAATTGCAAGACTTGCTTTAATTGCTGCTGCACGAGAATTAGAGATCAAATCATGAGTTATATTTTTATTATTGATAGGCCAGCAAATTTGAAGATTAACAAAGACACTTCGGTACATTTGATGAAAGAGTTTATTCGTCAAGAAAAGGAAATATTTTGTTGTGGTATAGAAGACCTAACTGTAAATGAACAAAATGAAGTGATATTTAGCTGTAATAAAATAAAAAAAATAAATGACAAAATTGATCTAGAAAAACCAACAATAAAAAATGCTAAAGATTTCAAAACTATTTTTGTCAGAAAAGACCCTCCTTTTGATCAAACATATCTAAATGCTACCTTTATCATGGATAATATTTCTGAAGCTGGAGGTAACGTAATAAATCCTGGATCATCCCTCAGAAATCATAATGAAAAAATGGGAATCCTTCAGTTTTCTCATCTTACAAGTCCTTCTTTGGTATCAACCTGCCCAATAATCCTTAAAAAATTTATTAATGAAAATAAAAAAGTAATTTTAAAGCCCATCGACGGCATGGCTGGTAATGGAATCTTTATGGTTACTGCAAAAGATACAAACCTAAATGTTATTTTAGAAACTATGATCGATAGAAATCGATTTATCATGGCCCAAAAATTTATCCCTGATATAAAAAAAGGCGACAAACGAATTATTCTTATTGATGGAGAGCCTATTCCATTTGCTTTAGCTAGAATTCCACAAAATAATGAAATAAGAGCCAATTTAGCCAAGGGAGGTAAGGGAGTTATTCAACAAATATCAGATAAAGATATGCATATTATTAATACAATAAAACCTTACATACAACAAAATAATTTTCGTTTTGTAGGTATTGATATAATAGGTGAGTATCTAACGGAAATTAATGTCACAAGCCCTACAGGGTTGGTGGAAATTGAAGAACAATCCAAAATTAACTTTGTTGAATCAATAGTAAATGGTTTCTCGTAATCTAATATTTCTTTTAATTATCTTCCTTTGTGGATGTGGGCAAAAAGATAGAGTTTATCAATATAAAGATTATATCTTTGGGACTATAATCGATATCAAAATATACGGAGAAACTGAAAATAAAAGTCAACAAATAACTAATTTAATTTTTGATGATTTTCAGCGATTACATAATTATCTCCACCCATGGAAGCAAAGTTTAATTTCTGACATGAACCATGCAATATCGACTGGTAAGTCTTTTATTGTAGATGATGCAGAAATAATTCGAATTCTCAAAGAAAATACTGAATTATCACAAAAAACAGATAATTTTTTTAACCCTGCAATGGGAAAATTAATTGCACTTTGGGGTTTTCACGAAGATAACATTAAGCAGTCTATACCTAGTTCATCAGTAATAAAAGATTTCGTAGCCAACATGCCACTTATGGAGGATTTAACGATAACAAATAACACCGTTAGGAGTGATAATAAAAAATTTCAACTTGATTTAGGTGGTTATGCGAAGGGCTATGCTCTAGACCGTGCAAAAATTATTTTAAATAATAATAATATTGAAAATGCACTGGTTAACATAGGAGGAAATATTATTGCTGTCGGCATGCGTGGAGATAGAAACTGGATAGTAGGGATTCAACACCCTCGTAAACCCTCAGCAATTGCTTCTATTAATCTACTCCCTGGGTGGTCTATTGGTACATCAGGGGATTATCAACGATATTTTATAATAAATGAAAAAAGATACTCTCATCTAATTAATCCAATCTCAGGTTACCCATCCACCAATAGCCAATCAACCACAATCTTAATTCCACCTTCCAAAAAATCAGGCGTACTATCTGATGTTTATTCAAAGCCGTTATTTATTGCTCCAACAGAAATGAAAATTGAAATTGCAAAAAAACTTAGTATTGAATATTTTATGATTATTCAGAACGATGAGAAAATTTTAATCAGTAATGAGATGAGTAAAATTATTAAGTGGATGGATTTAGAGGATGAGGAAAATATTCTTGTTCATTAGGACAGTAAAAATGGGTGATGTTTTATTAATATTATTGCTTATGGCGCTAATAATATTTATCATAAATAAATCATGGAACTCACCCCTCGGCCAATACTTAAAAATCGAAAAAAATAATGAGTCTGCAAAGATCATTAGTCTAGACCAAATAAAAGAAGAAAAAATTGCTGGGCTCCAAGGAGAAAGTGAGATTAGTATAATTGACGGTAAAGCACGCTTCTCAAAAGCTCCATGTACAAAAAAATATTGTATACACCAGGGCTGGATAAATAAGGTAAATCAAACTATTGTATGTCTTCCTAATCAAATCACTATTTCAATTACTGACGGTAGTGAGAGTTATGACTCCATTAATTATTAAGACTAATAAAGAAGATCACTTCATAGCCAAACTTGCTGCTATTGCAATTGTATTATCAATAATAGAATTTTTTCTTCCTAGTCCAATTCCTGGAGTAAAGCCTGGCATAGCCAACATAATTATTTTGTATACTTTGGTAAAATTTAATTTGCAAACGGCAATTTGGGTATCGCTTATAAGAGTATTTGTCTCAAGTATACTAGTTGGTTCTTTAATATCGCCTACTTTTTTTCTTAGTCTTTTTGGGGCAATCTCAAGTCTTATCTTTTTATTAATTTTTCAAAAACTACCAAAAAAATATTTTTCTATCATCAGTCTTGGAATTATTGCGGCATTTGGTCATATTCTAGGTCAATTCTTTATAGCTCGTATATGGATCATACCTCATGATAGTATTTTCAATCTCCTGCCTTTATTTTTAACAACTTCCTTAATATTTGGTATGTTAAGTGGAATCATAACCAACACATTACTAGAACATAAGACGGATCGGCTCCATAATTAATGCTAAAATACTCTAATGCATAAAAAAATTCTAATACTTTTAGTTTTATTAACCCCGCTCTTAATGTCATGTGGCACTAAGGGATCCCTTTATATTCCTGAAGAAAGATATCCGCAAAATGATAGCTTTAACCAACAAAATAATGATCTTTCAAATTTCTCTGTAACATAAGTGATGACTGAAAGTATGATTCATTTAAAAGACGACAAGTATTATATCGAAGATGTACAATTGGACAAGCTGTGCAAGACTTTTGATACTCCAAGTTATGTTTATTCCAAAAAAAATATATTAGATTCCTTCAAAAGGTTTGATAAAGCTTTTAATAAGTATGAAAGACTCATATGCTTTGCAGTAAAAGCAAATCCTAATATTGCTATATTAAATATTCTTGCAAATCTTGGAGCAGGTTTTGATATTGTTTCAGGAGGAGAGCTAAAAAGAGTTATTGCTGCAAAAGGAGATACAAAAAAAGTTGTATTTTCTGGTATTGGGAAATCGGCTGATGAAATAAAATTAGCTCTGAAACATGAAATACTTGCATTTAATGTTGAATCTGAGCCGGAACTTTTCCGTATTCAAGAAATTGCAAAATCAATGGGGAAGACAGCTAATATTTCTGTAAGAGTAAACCCTAATGTCGATGCCAAAACACATCCATATATTTCTACTGGACTCAAAGATAATAAATTTGGAGTTGATGAAGAAAAGGCTCTTGAACTTTATAAAATTGCCAAGGATATGGACTCATTAATAATAAAAGGTGTTGATTGTCACATAGGGTCTCAGATTACTGAGTTGGGTCCTTTTGTTGACGCTATTTCTAAACTTTTAAAAATGATAGATACACTTTCTTTAATGGATATTAAGATTGATCATTTAGATATTGGTGGGGGTATCGGTATTAATTATGATAATGAAGAAATTTTTGACTTCGATGAATATTCGGCAGCCATATCAAAAGTATTTGAAGGGCGAAAATTTAAAATAATTTTCGAACCCGGAAGAGCTATAGTTGGGAAAGCGGGTATTCTTTTAACAAAAATTGAATACATTAAAAAAGGACAATCAAAAAACTTCGCCATAATTGATGCAGCTATGAATGATTTAATGCGGCCATCCTTATATAATGCTCATCACCAAATTATAAATATTTCAAACTGCAATGAAAAAAGTGATACTTATGACGTAGTTGGTCCAGTTTGTGAAACAGGGGACTTTCTAGGAAAAAATAGAAATCTCTCCATAAATCCTAAAAATATTCTAGCAATTTTAGATGTTGGTGCTTACGGAATGAGTATGAGTTCAAATTATAATTCACGTATGCGTCCAGCGGAACTTTTGATTGATGGTAAAAAGGTATTTGAAATTAAAAAAAGAGAAGTTTTTGATGATTTAATTCGTTACGAATCCCTTCCCTCAGTCTAAAAATTATTTTTTATTTATTGAATTAAATCTATGAAAAATGACATAATTAATATTGCTTTGGCAAACCCACGAGGATTTTGTGCTGGTGTTGAGCGAGCTATCATTATAGTTGAAAAAGCTCTTAAAAAGTTTGGTTCACCTATTTATGTTCGTCACGAAGTTGTTCATAATAAATTCGTCATTGAAGATCTCAAAAAAAAGGGTGCCATATTTGTTGATAATATTGATGAAATTCCAAAAGGCAGTCATGTGATTTTTAGCGCTCATGGAGTATCAAAAACAGTAAAACGAGATGCTGCTAAAAAAAAACTTACCCCAATAGATGCAACCTGTCCCCTAGTAACAAAAGTTCACCGAGAAGTAAATCAAATGTATGACAAAAATTACCATATTATTATGATAGGACATAAAGGTCATCCTGAAGTAGAAGGTACACTAGGTCAAATTGAAGTGAATTCTCCAGATGCATCTATTTGTTTAGTTGAATCTTTAAAGGATATTGAAAAATTAAATATTCCAAAATCAAAAAAAATTAGTTATGTAAGCCAAACCACCTTATCCGTTGATGATACAAAAAATATAATTAATGCTTTGAAAAATAAATATCCAAAAATTCATGGGCCTAAGGGATCTGATATCTGTTACGCAACACAGAATCGTCAAGATGCAATTAAACAAATGGTTAGTAGTCAAGATTTAATAATAATTGTTGGTTCTAAAAATAGCTCTAATTCAAATAGACTGGTAGAGATTGCAAAAAAAAATGGTACTAATGCTGTGCTAGTTGATGATATAAAAGATTTAGATTTAAACTTACTCAATAATAAAAGAAGAATAGGTATTTCTGCTGGAGCATCTGCTCCAGAACAACAAATACAAAAAATCATTAATTCTTTGAAGCAATATAAAAAAATTGCTATTACTGAAATTGAAGGTATCGAAGAAAATATCACCTTTAAACTTCCAATATTTTGATTAAAAAAAATTATAAAATTCCTGTCTCGTCGTTAATTATTGTTCACACAAAAGATATGGAAATTTTGTTACTTCATCGACAAGATAAAGATGGTTATTGGCAATCTGTAACAGGAAGTTTAGAAGAAAACGAATCGCCAATAGAAGCTGCTAGAAGAGAGCTTTTTGAAGAAACAGGTATTAAATATCAAGAATTTCCTATTCACAACTGGAAATTCTCTCAAAAATATGAAATATACGAACACTGGAGATATCGATATCCACCATCTGTTTCATCCAATACAGAACATGTATTTAGCGTTGAATTGCCAAAAAAAATAACAATCAAAATTGCGCCAAAGGAACATAGAGATTTTAAATGGGTCCAAATAAATGAGGCTATCAAAATGGTTTTTTCAAATACCAACGCAGAAGCGTTAAAAAAGCTAAATGCAAAAAAACAAGCAAAAGGGTAAAATAAAGTATGAATACAGCTGCAATAAAATTTGATGCTTTTGAAAATCTTAAAAACCAAGACTGTCAGCAACGAATTCTTAAAGCTAGAAAGGTGCTTGGAGATGAAATTGTAATTCTTGGTCATCATTATCAAAATGAAGAAGTTTACAGGCATGCTAATTTAGCTGGCGACTCGCTTAAATTAGCAAAATATGTAGAAAGTCTTGATGCAAAATACATAATATTTCTTGGTGTTCATTTTATGGCAGAGGTTGCTAATATTCTTTCTAGACAAGACCAAATAACTGTTTTGCCTGATCTATCGGCTGGCTGTTCAATGGCTGATATGGCAAACCTTGCAAAAGTTGAAAGATCTTATAGAGAGTTAAATAAAATTTTAGACTTTGACTCTACAATTACTCCAATCACATACATTAATTCTGCTGCAGACTTAAAAGCCTTTTGTGGAGAGCATGAAGGTATAGTATGTACATCTACAAATGCTCCAAAAATTCTTGATTGGGCCTTTACTCAAAAAGAAAAAGTTTTATTTTTCCCCGATCAAAACCTAGGTCGCTGGACAGGATACAACATGGGAATACCTCTTGATTTAATGCCTATTTGGGATCCTGACTTACCCTTGGGTGGGCTTACAGAAAATGATATTAAAAAAGCAAAAGTATTGTTATGGAAGGGTCATTGTGCAGTTCATCAAATGTTTAGGCCTGAGCATATCCAGCGCTTCAAAGAAAATCATCCTGATGGTTTTGTAATTTCTCATCCTGAATCACCTTTTGAGGTATGCTTAAACTCAGACCTAGTCGGGTCAACAGAGTTTATACTCAACACAATAAAAGAAGCAGAGCCAAACACAAAATGGCTTGTTGGGACTGAGCTAAATCTTGTAAATAGACTTGCTAATGAAATGAAAGCAGAAGGAAAATTAGTACAGTTTATGTCACATGTAGTTTGTGAATGCTCAACAATGGCAAGAATTGATCCGCAGCATCTTGCGTGGACACTTGAAAATATAATAAATGGTAACCCAGTGAATGTAATTACTGTCCCAAAAAATGAAGCTAAATTTGCCAAATTAACCTTGGACAAAATGCTTGAAGTATCTTAACAACTCAGAATGTAGTTTATGTAAAAGCCCTACCTATCCTTTAATTTGGCAGGATAAATTATTTCGAGTAGTTCTGGTCAATGATCAGTCATACCCAGGTTATTGTCGCGTTGAAAGCCTTGATCATATTAAGGAAATGACAGATATGAGCCCTACATCAAGAAACCATTGTATGACTATTGTTTTTGAAGTTGAAAAAGTTTTAAAATCATTCCTTACTCCTGATAAGATAAATTTATCAGCTCTTGGAAATATTACCCCCCACATTCATTGGCATATCATTCCAAGATTTAAAAACGACAATCATTTTCCTCTAAGTATATGGTCAAACAAAAAAAGGAATGCAAAAAAAGAATTGCCTAAAAAAGATGAAGCAAAGTTAATTAATCTTATCCAAACTGCATTAAACCAATAAACGTCTCACAATATTTCCCTTAACAATATGTTCACTTATAATCTCATCAATATCGTTTTGGTCAATATATCTATACCAAATATCATCAGGATAAATTACTAACAATGGTCCATCTTTACATCGATCAAAACATCCAGCTTTATTTATTCGGCATTTAGTAAACCCCCTAAGACCTAAGGCTTTTATTTTATTTTTCATATACATAAAAATATTTTCAGCATCACAATCCATACAACATTGTGCATTGTCATCTCTTTGATTTAGACAGAAAAAAATATGATGCTTGTAATAACTCACTGTAGATATTTATTTGTGGAACCACATACGTCTTAATGTGCCATCTTTATCAATTAAGGAATGTTTTAATGCTCCAGCAATATGAAAAAATAAAATAATAAGAATTAATAAACCAAAAATTTTATGAAATTCTAGAAATAATTCTCTTGCTGCCTTATTATCAGTGCCACCAATTAGCTCTATTCCAAACCACGAAATTCCATATTTACTTGAAATAGACATAATAATTCCAGCCAATGGAGTGGCAAACATAAGAAAATAAAGCCCATGGTGAGCAGCTGTAGCAACTCTTTTCTCCCAAGGCTTCATGGTATCTAACAGCGCTGGTGGTTTGTGGGTTAGACGCCAAAAAATTCTATATATAATAAGTATAAATAATGAAACCCCGACTGACTTATGAAGAGTAAAATAGAAAGAACGAGGGGACATTTCCTTGGCAACCTCCCAGCTGTATATGCCTAAATCAAATAAATCAAATGATAAAGATTTAGGAGCTTTTTTTGGTATTTCTTCCATATACCAACCCAAGAGAAACATAAAAATAATACCAAGTGCAATTAACCAATGTAAGAATATTGATACATTATGGTATTGTGATGCATTATTTTTTAAACTTGGCATTGGATTAAATGTCTTTTTATCGTATGTTTATTAAACAATTTAGGATTTTAAAGGTTAACTATAAAAAATAAAAGATGAAATTCATGAAATTATTACTTTGTATTTTTTTTGCTAATCAATGTTCATTTAATTCATGCTCATTTAATTCATGCAGATGATCTTAGCTTTAAAGAAATCCAACCTGGAATTTATGTGCATCAAGGTGAGCATCTTGATGTAGATGAAGGTTATAATGGAGATATAGCTAATATAGGCTTCATTATAGGCAAAGAAAGTGTTGCTGTTATAGATACTGGTGGGAGTTTAGAGGTTGGTCAAAAATTACTAACAGCTATCAGAGAAAAAACATCTCTGCCCATTAATTATGTTATAAATACTCACGTACATCTCGATCATATATACGGAAATGCTGCTTTTATAAAAGAAAATCCTATATTTGTAGGTCATAAAGAACTTCCAAAGGCTATGCTCCTTCGAAAAGAGTTTTATGAAACAACAAATCAAAAATTCTTAAATATTCAACCAGAGGACTCTATTCAAATACCTCCTTCTTTACTTGTTTCTATTAATAAGCCTCAAGAAATTGATCTAGGTAATCGTAAGTTAAGGCTTGAGGCATTTCCGGCGGCACACACAAATAATGATTTGATAGTTATTGATATAAAAACAAATACAGCTTGGCTTGCTGATCTAATGTTTACTGAAAGAACTCCTTCTATAGATGGAGACATTCATGGGTGGATAGATGCGTTAGATAAAATAAAAAAAAGTAATTATAAAGTAATCATTCCTGGACATGGTTCAACCCCAACAAATAACGATTTGGCGATACAAAAAATAAAATCCTATTTAGAATTACTTCGCGATGATATACGGCAAGCTATTGATGATGGTTTAGATCTTCAAGATGCAATTGAATCAATAGCAAGATCAGAAAAAAATAAATGGGAGCTATTTGACATACAAAATGCCAGAAATATTAATATGGTTTACCCCATTATGGAATGGGAATAAACCATATCATATTATTTATTTTTTCTTTTTAGCTGCGCAATAGCTATCTAAACTATAACTAGTATCCGAGTTAATTGCTAAATGAAGTAATCCACCAGTTATCGCCAAATATTGAAGAACTTGAAGCATAAGTGGTTGACCAGATAAGGTATTAAAAAGATAAATTAAAGACCATATTAAAGAATAAGCAGATAAAACATAAGCAGATAACTTTGTTTTGTAGCCCAATATTAATGTAAGACCAAAAACAAACTGAACAATAACACTTATTGGAGCAAAAATTCCAGGTACGCCTCGAGCTCCCAACATATCCTGATATATTGAATATCCATCAGGCGTTTTCATTAAAGTATTTAAAAGTAAGATTACCCCAATAAAAAAAATTGAAGCTAAGAATATTCGTGCTAAAAAACTAAAAATATTTTCCATTAAATTTTCCTCAAAATAATTATAAACAGCATAATGCCTTTAAATAATTTTGCTCGCAACCCTTTATGAAATTTTAAATTCGACTTATAGCTATTAACTATAGAGATTTATCATAAATAAGACTATGCACAATAGTTACTTCAAATACTTTTCTATTAATTTTTTGATTGGGGCAGGTACACCAGTTTGCTCAATTTCTTCTTTATCGACCCATTTGAATTTTTCATTAATTACTTTATTTATTGGTTTATGAATTTGAATATGCTCAAAAAATAATTGCATTTTATAATGACTAAAAGTTACAAATGTTAATCCCTTTCTTAATTCAGCATATGTTCCAATTCCCAAAAAGTCCTTCAACCATTTTTGTGGCTGGCAATCTTTATGAATTTCCGGTAAAGACCACAAGCCCTCCCATACCGATGAACGTGTTCTTTTTTCCAAAAGAATATAATTTTCCTGCTCCACAATCAATGCATAAACATCACGTGTTGGTATTTTTTTCTTTGGTTTTTTTGCGGGAATATGATCAATCCAATTCCTTTTATGGCTTTCACACTTTTTATTAATAGGGCAATCTTGGCATAATGGCGAATTAGCTTTACATATTGTTGCACCTAAATCCATTAAGGCTTGGGTATATATCGAAATGTCTTTGGAGGGTAAATTCTTTTCTGCTAATTCCCAAAGCCTATTTTTGATTGTGGATACTCCTGCATACTCTTTGATGCCGTAAAATCGGCAAAAAACACGCACAACATTTGCATCTAAAATTGGTGCAGGATTTTTAAATGCTAATGCACAGATTGCCCCCGCAGTGGATCTTCCAATACCGGGTAGTGTCATTAAATCCTCAACTTTCATCGGAAATTTAGAATGGTATTTATCCACCACAATTTTAGCACTTTGCATAATAAATTTAGCTCTTCGGTAATAGCCAAGACCGCTCCAATGCTCCATTACTTCATCTTCTTGGGCATCTGCAAGTCTATTAATATTAGGAAAAGTTTTCATAAATTTATTAAAGTAAGGAATTACGGTTTTTACTTGAGTTTGCTGCAACATCACCTCTGAAATCCAAATCTGGTATGCATCATTCGTTTTCTGCCATGGGAGATTATGTCGACCTGCCTTTTTTTGCCAACTGATTAATTTTGAAGAAATGTATGGCTTAACCATTTTCTATATTAGTAAAAATATATAAGCGTAATAAGGCCAATAAATATTCTGTACCAACCAAAGCCTATAAAATTATTGTGCGCCACATACCTTATAAAAATTCTTATCACTAGTAATGCGCTAATATAAGCTGTCACAAAGCCCACAAGAAAAACAAAAAAGTCATCTTTATCTAATACATGAAAATTCATTATAAGATCGTATAAACTAGCGGCAATAATAATAGGTATGGCCAAGAAAAATGAAAATTCGGTAGCAGTTTTTCTATCTAAACCACACAATACTCCTCCCATTATTGTTGCAGCAGCTCTTGAAACACCAGGAATCAGTGAAAAACATTGAGCCAAACCAATCAATAATGCTTGTTTAAAAGATACATGATTGGAAGATAGCTTAGTAGAAATTAGCATTCTTTTCTCAATCACAATCATAATTACTCCACCTACAATCAAAGCAATTGCTACAGTAACCGGGTTAAATAAAAATTCCTTAATTAATGCATGAAAAAAAAATCCAAGAAGTGCTGCAGGAATAAAAGCTATCCCAATAGCTATAAAAAATTGCTGTGCTTCCGATTGATGAGGAATATCACATATGGTGCTTATTAGTCTTTTTCTATATTCGGTAATGACGGCCAATATCGCACCGAGTTGAATAAATATTTCAAAAACTTCACTAGATTTATCAGAAAAATTCAAAAAATCTGCAGCTATTATAAGATGCCCAGTCGAACTAACTGGCAGAAACTCTGTAGCACCCTCAATAATGCCTAATAAAAATGCCACCCATAGCAAATATAAATCCATAATAAGATTGTATGCTAATCGTTATACTTTTTGATAAACTTCAGAGCCTTTCTTAACAAACTCAATAGATTTTTCTTCCATTCCTTTCGCCAATGCTTCATTCTCAGATATCCCTTTTTTTGCTGCGTAATCACGAACATCCTGAGATATTTTCATTGAACAAAAATGTGGACCACACATGGAACAAAAATGAGCTTGTTTTGCCCCCTCCTGAGGAAGGGTTTCGTCATGAAATTCCCTAGCCTTTTCAGGATCAAGACCAAGATTAAATTGGTCATTCCATCTGAATTCAAAACGTGCTTTTGATAAGGCATTATCCCGAATTTGTGCACCGGGATGACCTTTTCCAAGATCAGCAGCATGCGCCGCAATTTTATAAGTAATTATTCCTACTCTAACATCCTCTTTTTCTGGGAGACCTAAATGTTCTTTGGGAGTCACGTAACATAGCATTGCACATCCATACCATCCAATCATAGCCGCACCAATTCCTGATGTTATATGATCATACCCTGGAGCAATGTCAGTAGTTAGGGGTCCAAGAGTATAAAAGGGCGCTTCATCACAATGCTCAAGCTGAAGGTCCATATTCTCTTTAATCATATGCATTGGAACATGCCCTGGTCCCTCAATCATGACCTGAACATCATGTTTCCAAGCAATTTTTGTTAATTCGCCTAAAGTTTTTAGCTCTGCAAACTGTGCTTCATCATTTGCGTCATAAATGGAACCAGGTCTTAACCCATCACCTAAGCTAAAACTGACATCATATGCCTTCATGATTTCACATATTTCTTCGAAATGTTCATATAAAAAAGATTCTTTATGATGGGCAAGACACCAGCTAGCCATAATAGATCCCCCCCGGCTAACAATTCCTGTCATACGTTTTGCAGTCATAGGAATATAAGACAACCTAACTCCAGCATGAATAGTAAAATAATCAACGCCCTGTTCTGCTTGCTCAATTAAAGTGTCTCGAAAAATTTCCCAAGTTAAATTCTCGGCCTTTCCATCTACCTTTTCTAGTGCTTGATAAATTGGAACGGTGCCAATTGGAACAGGGCTATTTCTGATAATCCACTCTCTTGTTTCATGAATATTTTTTCCAGTAGATAAATCCATAACATTATCAGCACCCCAGCGAGTTCCCCACACCATTTTTTCAACTTCCTCGCTAATGCTAGAACCTAAGGCAGAATTACCAATATTAGCATTAATTTTTACTAAAAAATTACGTCCAATAATCATTGGCTCAGTTTCAGGATGATTAATATTGGCTGGAATTATTGCTCTCCCCTCAGCTACCTCTTTTCTCACAAATTCTGGAGTAATTTGACTTGGTATTTTTGCCCCATAATTTTGGCCTTTATGTTGTTCTGTTATAACTGCAGATAAACCCTCTCGCCTTTGATTTTCCCTAATAGCAATAAATTCCATCTCAGGGGTGATTATGCCTTTTCTAGCATAATGCATTTGGGTAACATTTTTACCTGGCTTAGCTCTTCTTGGTTTACGTTGTAAATTAAAACGCATTTTTTCTAACTCAGGATCATTTTTTCTCTCCTTACCATATTCCGAAGAAGGTCCATTTAATATCTCAGTATCTTCTCTATCGCTAATCCATTTTGTTCGTAATGCAGGTAATCCATTCTGAATATTTATATCATATTGTGGGTCTGTATAAGGGCCTGATGTATCATAAACTAGTATAGGAGCATTTTTTTCAGCGCCAAATTCAGATGGTGTATCAGAAATAGAAATTTCCCTAAATGGCACTTGAATGTCAGGTGATGATCCTTGAATATAAACTTTCTTCGAGTTAGCGAAAGCTTGTAAAGCTGAGGGGTCTAAAATTGCATCCTCATTTATAAATTCTTTTGCATGCTTAAGTTGTTTGTCTGTGGTGTTCATTAGTGCTCCTATAATTTAATTGTCAACCAACGTAGAAGCAAAAAATTTGCTTTCCTACGGTGATTTAGGCCACATCAGGTTCAAAGGGTTTTTCTCACTACTTAAATTTAAATAGACCCCTAGCAATAAACTTTAAATTACGCGAATCTGATTCAATGCGCAAGCCTAGTAAATGAAAAATGAATCTTTTTTTGCAAAAATAGTCGAAAGAGCTTGTCCCCTCTCAGATATAATACCAATTCATTTTTAATTTCTGATAATTACTTTTAAGTTTGAGTTATGATTGACGAAAGATCTTTAATAAAATTCAAGTTTTTAGAGTTGCAGCGAAATTTTTTATTTCTTTTTCTCTTTACTTTTTTTATCAATCAAGCGTTTGGTGAAGAGATAGATTTAATTGAAATATATAACAAAGCAGCAGCTCATGATGCCCTTTTAGCATCGGTAAATTTTGAGAATCAAGCAACGCAGGAATTAATATCTCAAGGGCGCTCTCTATTTCTTCCAAGTATTACAGCTAATGTTGGGTACGATGAAAAAGATAATGAGCGAAAAATATTAACTTCAGAAATATCCAGTAATGTTCTTTTATCGGGAGATAAAGCAGATTTCCATAGTTATGATTATGGAATCACGATAAAACAACCTTTATTTAACTACGGCGCCTTTCAACAGTATAAAAAAATCTTATCCCAAACAAGCCTGTCCGAAAAAAAATTACTCTTAGCACAACAGGATTTAATGTATCGAGTGTCATTAGTTTATTTCGAGACTTTAATGGCTCGAGATGAAATTGATCTTTTAAATGCTCAAAAAAAATCGATAGATGAGCAGCTACTCGAGGCAAGAGCTCGATACAATGCCGGATTAATTTCAATAACTGATGTCAATGAAGCACAAACTAAATCCTCAATGATTGAGGCCCAAAAAATTGCTGCAATCCAAAAGTTGAAAATTAAGCATCGGCAAATTGAATCATTAACAGGGGAATTTCCAAAAAGAATCAAAGGCATAAATACTGCTATAAGCTTTGAAGAATTAAAAGATTTTATAGATAAATGGATCAGCCTCGCAATTGAAAATAATTTAGAACTTAAAATAAAACAGGATGAAATAAAAATTGCTGAGGGTGAAATAAATTTAAGAAGATCTGATCGATATCCAACTATTGACGCCGTCGCAACAAGATCAAGAAATTGGGATAAGGGTGGTTATCCATATGGCGCATTAAAAAATGAAGGTTCCAGATCCTTTTCTGATGTGTTAGGTATTCAAATTAATATTCCAATTTTTAGTGGGGGATTTGCCTCATCTAGAATAAGAGAGGCGCAAAAATTAAAGCTTAAAACAATGGAAGATGCTGAATATCTTAAAAGGCAAGTAGAATTAAAGGTACGGGAAAATTATTTAAACCTCCAAGCAAATTATGCTGAAATAGAAGCATATCAACAAGCTCTAAACTCCTCAAAATTACAGGTTGAATCAACTCAACTAGCTTTTAAAGAGGGGTTGCGAAACAGTGTTGAAGTTTTAGTGGCACAACAAGTTTTATTCAATGCGAAGCGAGATTTATTAAAGTCGCGCTATAATTACCTAATGAATATAATAAATCTTAAATTATCAGTAGGTATATTAGCTTTTGAAGATCTTCAAGAAATCAATCAATATCTATCTTCCCAATGAATCATGATAGCCAGTGCTGAAAAAAGTCAATTAGTTATTATAGATGTGCAGGAGAAACTTTCAGCAGCGATGCCAATTGAGGTCCTCAATAAACTTGTAAAACGAATTGAGTTATTAGTGACTGCATCAAATGGGTTAGATATACCATATATATGTACAGAACAGTATCCTAAAGGGCTTGGTAAAACATTACCCAAAATGCAATCCTTTTTGAGTCAGGCCAAGTATGTAGAAAAAAAAAGTTTTGATTGTTGTTCAGAACCAATTTTCAACAGGTATTTAGTAAGGACAAGACCACAAATTTTTCTAATGGGAATGGAGGCCCATATTTGCATCCTTCAAACTGCTCTAACACTTATAGATAAAAATAAGGATGTTTTTGTTGTTGAAGATGCAATAGTATCAAGAAATATTCTAAACAAACAGAATGCATTAAATCGTCTTCGCCAAGCAGGCTGTATTGTTACAAATACAGAGTCTATTATTTTTGAATGGTTAAAAACTGCCGACCACGAAATATTTAAAAGTCTTGCACCTCTTATCAAAGAAATTGATTAACAATATCTGCCAGCTTTTTACTTGCTCCAGATTCTTTTCTTAAAAAATCTTTTAAATTTTGTCGCGCAATTGCTTTGTGCTTTAAAGTTATAATATTTTTTATTAATAGATTCAAATCTTTTATTTTATGCAGTCTGAAGATTAAATTCTGGTTTTCAGCTTTTTGTATTACATCCTGAAAATTATAAATTGATGGGCCAATAATAGTAGGTTTTCCATGACTCAAAGGCTCAATTGGATTTTGGGCACCAAAGTTTTTTATACTCCCTCCAAGAATCACTAAATCAGCTAGTTCATAATAACTATGAAGTTCGCCCATACTATCACCCAATATAACTGTTGGTGGTTGATTTGATTTTTTAAAATTGCTTCTTTTAGCAAATGTAAAATTGTTCGAAGCAAGTAAATTCTCTACCTCTACAAACCTCTGAGGATGTCTTGGAACCAAAATCAATATAAGATTTTTAATCTTTAAATTCTTAAAGCAATCTAAAATCAATTTTTCCTCACCTTTTCGAGTGCTGCCGGCAACCAATATAATCTTTCTTGAAAGATTTAACTCTTTTTTTAAAGCTTTCGATAGAGATAATTCCTTTTTATCAGTGGGAAAATCAAACTTTGTATTTCCAGTTACAATAATATTAGTTCTAGTTAGTTTTTTAAAATTTTTACAGTCTGCTTCAGATTGAGCGCAAATCACTTCAAATTTACTAAGAATATTGGAGGCGAAATTCCTAAAAAGTAAATACCTTCCTAAGGATTTACTGGATAGTCTTGCATTCATTAAGGACAAAGGTACTCCCTTGTTTTTACATTGATTTATCATAATAGGCCATATCTCAGTTTCAAATATTAAACCTACCGATGGTTGAAAAAGATCTAAAAATAAATTCATACATAATTTAATATCAAATGGTAAATAACACCGATGAATTCTTTCAAATGCACCGAGACTTGTTTCTCTTCCTGTGGGAGTTGAGTGACTTACGAGAATATGATGATTAGGATATCTCTCTAATAAAATTTTTATTAAAGGTAAGGCAGCATTTGTTTCTCCTACAGACACGCAATGTATCCAAATAATCTTTTTATCTTTTAAAATATTTTTTAAATATTTAGGGTAAAAGCCTAATCGCTCTCCCCAATAATCCAAGTATTGACGTTGTTTGAACGCCCTTAAAAATAATCGAAAAAAAGCAAACGGAAGCAAAAGCAAAGAAATTATTTGATAAGTGAAAATATTCATTAATTGTGATTTTGGCATACTACTGAATTTAAATTTAAATTTTTTTATCAATGTAAAACTATTGTTTTGTATAAAGAAATTTTAATTTATGTAATTTTAGTACTAATTTTTCGCAAAAAAGTGTAAAAAATTACTTGACCAACCACAACCAGATGATAGAATTTTCACATGCATCACAATATGTTGTGGTTATCATAAAAACGCTTTTTTTCTCTTCTCATCGTGATAAAAGCCAATAAACTAGGGGAATATTAATGCTTGAAGCTGTACCATCTGACTCAAATGAATCTGAATTAGAGAAAAAAAATATACCATTTCAGTCGGTTTCAATGGACATTTGGGACAAAAAATATAGATTAAAGTCCAAACAAGGTAAGTTTATTGATAGTAATATTCAAGAAACATATAATAGAGTCGCTAGAGCTTTAGCTGATGTTGAGATACCAGAAAAAAGAGAATACTGGCATGAAAGATTTTTGTGGGCTCTCCAACACGGTGCTATTCCAGCAGGTCGTATAACATCTAACGCAGGTGCACTTGAACACAAACCAGCAACAAGTACTATCAACTGTACCGTTTCCGGGATAATTGAAGACAGTATGACCGATATTCTAGACAAAGTTCATGAGGCTGGGCTGACCTTAAAAGCTGGTTGTGGTATTGGTTACGAGTATTCAACCCTAAGACCAAAAGGTGCTTTTGTTGCGGGGGCAGGAGCATACACTAGTGGGCCATTATCATTTATGGATATATATGATCGTATGTGCTTTACCGTATCAAGTGCGGGTGGAAGACGAGGAGCGCAAATGGCTACTTTTGATATTGCTCATCCAGATGTAACAGATTTTATTAAAGCTAAAAGAGAGGACGGTAGGTTACGGCAATTTAACCTATCATGTCTTATTACAAAAGAATTTATGGAAGCAGTAAAAAGTGATGGAGATTGGAAGCTAGCTTTTCCTTTAACTGCAAAAGAAGCTAAAGAAGATAAAATAGATTTAAAAAATGAAGACCAAGTAGTTTGGCGAGAATGGCCTGTGCATGGAAAATATTTAACTGAAAATAAAGGGAATAATGCAGGAAAAGTAGCCTGCAAAGTATATAAAACTCTCAAGGCTAAAAGGTTGTGGGATATTATCATGTCCTCAACTTACGATTATGCTGAACCAGGATTCATTTTAGTTGATCGAGTAAATGAAATGAATAATAACTGGTTTTGTGAAAATATAAGGGCCACTAATCCTTGCGGCGAACAACCCTTACCTCCATATGGAGCTTGTTTGTTAGGCTCTATAAATTTAACAAAGTTTGTTAAAGAGCCATTTTCTGATAAAGCCTATTTTGACTGGGACGAGTACAAAGAGGTAGTTAGTATTTTTACCCGTATGCTTGACAATGTTGTAGAAATTAATGGATTACCTCTTGGCAAACAACGTGATGAAATTGTATATAAACGTAGACATGGTATGGGTTATCTTGGTCTTGGATCTACCCTAGCAATGATGCAAATGGTTTACGGAGATGAGAAATCTATTCAATTTACTGAAGATGTTAGTAGGGTTTTAGCTGAAGAAGGCTGGAAAACTGGTGTAAAACTTGCAAAAGAAAAAGGTGCTGCACCGGTTATGGAAGATATGTTTGAAATAACAGCTGAGTTAATGGCCATGCGACCTGAAATGTCATCTGATGGGGTAAAAATTGGTGACAAACTACCCGGTAAAGTTTTAATGGGCCGCTACAGTAAATATATGCAACAATTTTCTGAGGATCTTCAAAAGCAAATTTCTGAACATGGGGTTAGATTTAGTCACCATAGCTCTATTGCTCCAACAGGGACAATTTCCCTTTCGTTAGCTAATAATGCTAGCAATGGTATTGAGCCATCTTTTGCTCATCATTACAGTAGAAATGTTATAAGAGAAGGGAAGAAGTCTAAAGAAAAAGTAGATGTTTTCTCTTTTGAGTTATTGGCATATCGTCAATTAGTTAATGAAAAGGCGATGCCTTTTTCCGATAAAGATGACGAAGCTTTACCAAAATATTTTATTGACTCTTCAACAATCCAAGCAAAAGCGCATGTTGATATTCAAGCTGCTGCCCAAAAATGGATAGATAGTTCGATTTCAAAAACTATCAATGTACCTACAGATTATGATTACGAAGACTTTAAAAATATATATCTCTATGCATATGAAAAGGGATTAAAAGGATGTACTACATTTAGATTTAATCCTGAAGCATTCCAAGGTGTTTTAGTTACAGAACAAGATTTAGAGAATACAACTTATAAATTTGAGCTTGATGATGGTTGTGTTATTGAAGTTAAGGGAAATGAAGAAGTTGAATATGATGGAGAAATTCACTCAGCAGCCAATCTTTATGATGCCCTCAAAGAAGGTTATTACGGAAAATTCTAGGGAAAGAAAATGGCAAAGAAAATTGATAAGAAAATCGTTGGTTATAGCGTAGTTGATCCATCAACCGAAGATCAAAAAAATACTGAAGACAATATCATTCAGCTTGGAGAGCCTCTAGATCGTCCAGAGAGAATTACTGGGTCAACCTATAAAGTAAAAACTCCTGTAACAGAACATGCATTTTATATAACGATTAACGACGTGATCATGAATGAAGGAACTTCTGAAGAACATAGAAGACCCTTTGAGATATTTGTAAATTCCAAAAATATGGATCACTTTCAATGGATCGTAGGATTAACTAGAGTAATGTCAGCAGTTTTTAGAAAAGGGGGGGATGTAACTTTCTTGATTGAAGAACTAGTAAGTGTATTTGATCCTAATGGTGGTTACTATAAAAAAGGTGGGAAGTATGTTCCTAGTTTAGTTGCTGAATTAGGTCAGGTAGTCGAGACTCATTTACAAAATATTGGTATGTTAAAGCCTAAAGAGCTTGATGAACATCAAAAAAAAATGGTTCAAAAAAAAAGAGATGAAATTTTAGCAAAGAATTCAAGTGAGCTAGATGAAAATGGATTTCCAAAAGACGCACAACTATGTAATAAATGTAATACCAAAGCTGCAATTATGATGGATGGTTGCCTTACTTGCCTAAACTGCGGTGAGAGTAAATGTGGTTAGCATAAAATGAACCTTAGTAATAAATTTGGCTCTATAAATCTTTATTAAGCTAAATAGTTTACTTGAATGAAACAATCTTTTTTACTTTGCCTGATATTCTTTACCTGTTCTTTGTCTGCTGAACCTTCACGAGAACTTTTATTTAAACTTAATTCCTCAGTTGTGAAAGTAAATGTTGCTACAAAAAGTGGTGCCCATGGAGTCGGTTCCGGTGTGGTTGTAGCTCGAGACCACATAGTTACCAATTGTCATGTTATAGCAGATGCACAAGGAGTGCATGTAACAAAGTATGGGTACAGTTTTTCACCACATGCGCTTTTAGCTGATTGGGAGAATGATATATGTATTCTTAAATTTAAATACCTAGAATTAGATCCTGTAAAGCTTGGCAATAATAAAGAGTTAAAATATGAACAAGAAGTATTTGGTAAGAGTTATGGAGGTAATACAATTAAAGCTCATACATCATATGGGAGAGTAAAAGGTATTCATCGTTTTAGTAATAACAAAATTATCCAATCATCTGCTTGGTTTGCTATAGGTGCCAGTGGTGGTGGCTTATTTGACCAGAATGGTGAATTAATTGGTGTTACTACTTTTAAGACAGCAGGTAATTCAGGCTTTTATTATAGTATGCCTGTCGAGATTATAAAACGATTATTGAGTGAGGGGAAAGAGCTATCAGTAACCACTCAACCGAAGTTACCATTTTGGGATGCCCCAGAAAATAAACAGCCATATTTTATGCAAGTTGTAGGCCCTTTAAAACAACAAAACTGGAAAAAGCTAAAAACTATTTCATATGCCTGGCATAAATCGGAGCCAGAATCAATTGAAGCTCATAGTAACTACGCGCTGGCTTTATTCAAATTAGGGGATACAATCAAAAGTGAAGAAGAGCTTAAGAAGATAGCTAAACGAAATCCTAATTTTGTACAAAGTTTTTTATATTTATATGAAATAGCAAAGTTGAAAAAAAATAAACAAGATGCCGCAAAGTATAAATCTATAGTATTCTCTTTGGATGAAACTATTATCGTTGATTAAGGTGCAGCCTTTTTTTGTCTGTTTACTTCTTTTAAATTCATGTTCGAGTATCAAATTAGATAAAGATAAAATTGCAGATATTTTTTCCTTAGATAGCGAAGGTAAAGGTTTATCTTCTGAAGATTCTACCCCGTTTATTTGTGATCAAAACAAAATATTTTTCCTTAGATATCTGGAAAATAAAAATGCAGTTTGGATAATTTTAGACGATCGTGAATTTAGACTTGAAAAAGATTTAGTAGCTAATGATAAGTATAGCAATGGTAAAACTGTCCTTGAAATTTCTCAAGATAATGTATCGATAACACACAACGAAAAATCTTTATAAAAACAATGTAAATATACCTCTTCTGCAAAAAATTAAATTTCTAATATTAAAACTATTTTTTGCTATGTCACTTACATTCTTCTAGTAGAATATATATTTTTGTATTAGGAAGATTATGTTAATAATATCTGAACATGTTGATATCCATACGCCTACCGGCGAAATGAGAACTTATATTCACAGACCAAAAAACACATCCAAAATCCCAGTAATATTATTTTACTCAGAAATTTTTCAACAAACAGGGCCTATTGAAAGAGCTGCTAAAATTATGGCTAGTCATGGATATGCTGTTCTCGTGCCTGAAGTTTTTCACGAGTTAAACCCTATAGGTACTATCTTAGAATATGATGATGCAGGAAGAGAAAAGGGGAATGCTGACAAAGCTGCAAAAAATGTTGCTGGTTACGATAGCGATAATTCAGCAATCATTGAATGGGCAAAAAAACAAGATTGGTGTAATGATAAATTTGGTGCAATGGGTTTTTGTATCGGTGGGCATTTAGCCTTTAGAGCTTCTTTAAATAAAGATATTAAATCTACAGCTTGTTTTTATGCAACTGATCTTCATACCAACACTATCCCTAACGAACCTGGGCAACACAGTATGGAAAAATTAAAAGACATTCAAGGTGAATTATTAATGATTTGGGGTAAGCAAGACAATCATGTGCCTACAGATGCAAGAAATCAAATTCATCAACAATTATTAAGTACCGATATTAAATTTAGTTGGCATGAATTTAATGCCCAACACGCCTTTATGAGAGATGAGGGCGATAGATACGATGCAGAGTTAGCAGCTATTTGCTATCAGTTGTGTTTAAGAATGTTTGCAAGAACATTATATTAATTAAACACAATCTGAAAAGGCTTCAATAGTTCTGGACAAATCTGCATCTCTATAAGAAATATCCTTTTTGATATTTTTTCGTTCAGCAGAATTGTTTGACAAATGTTTTACAGAGTTTTTAAGAGTTTTTTTAGCTTTTATTACTTTATTTTTCATAATTTTCCTTTTGGGAATTTAAAAAAATAAGGGATTGTGTCCCTAACACTAGGGTAGATATAAAATTATTATAAAAATTCAACTTTTTTTGAATGTTAAACAAATAAGTTATATTAATTTATAAAATGGATAATATATAAAATGAAAATTAGTATAAATGGAAAAATACAATCTTTTGATGAGAAGATTCTTACATTTGAAGACCTGATCAAAGAAATAAATTTAAAAGGGCAACGTTTTGCTATTGAAAGAAATGGTGAGATCATTCCAAAAAGTCAGTTTAATGAATATACCCTGAATGATGGAGATAAATTAGAAATTATAGGAGCTGTAGGCGGTGGATAAAAATGAAAATCAATCAGAAATATTTAATATTGCAGGCCAAACATTTAAGTCAAGATTATTAGTTGGTACTGGTAAATATAAAGACTTTAGAGAAACAAAATCAGCAATTGATGAAAGTGGTGCTGAAATTGTTACTGTAGCAATCCGAAGGGTGAACATCGGACAAGATAAAGATCAACCCTCGTTAATTGATTATCTTTCCCCTAAAAATTATACCTACTTACCAAATACTGCAGGTTGCTATACTGCTGACGATTCAGTTAGAACTTTAAGGTTGGCTAGGGAATTGTTAGATGGTCACAAATTAGTAAAACTAGAAGTTTTAGGGGACTCAGAAACACTCTACCCTAATGTCGTAGAAACTTTAAATGCAGCAAAAATTCTTGTAAAAGAAGGATTTGATGTAATGGTTTATACCTCAGACGATCCCATAATGGCAAAACAGTTAGAAGATGTAGGATGTTGTGCCATTATGCCATTAGCATCACTTATAGGGTCTGGAATGGGAATATTAAATCCATGGAATCTCGAAATTATAATTGATAGATTATCAGTTCCTGTAATTGTTGATGCAGGAGTAGGTACAGCCTCAGATGCATCCATAGCTATGGAACTTGGGTGTGATGGAGTGCTTATGAATACCGCAATAGCTGCTGCAGAAAATCCAATTTTAATGGCTAGGGCTATGAAAAAGTCTATTGAAGCTGGAAGAGAAGCGTTTCTTGCAGGAAGGATGCCTAAAAAACTTTACCAAGCATCCCCCAGCTCACCGACAAAAGGTATCATTGAATAAATCTATGCAAAAAAATAAAATACCAAATATAGAGATTAAAATTGAAAGTCAATTTATGGAAGATCGATCTTTGGTTGAGGAAGATAGTTTTATTTTTTCTTATACGGTATATATCAAAAATAATGGTCATGAAACTGTTCAACTCATAAATCGACATTGGTTCTTTGAAAACGCCCATGGAGAAACATATGAAGTGGAGGGAGTCGGTGTCATTGGCAAGCAACCGCACATAGCGCCTGGAGAAGTTTTTTCATATAGTAGTGCAACAGAAATTAATACTCCTGATGGTTATATGTTTGGTAGCTATCAAATGGTAAAAAACGATAAAACTATATTTAATGCAAAGATTGATAAATGTATGCTAAATATGCCAAGGACCATACATTGAAAATACATACATATTTTCTATTACTAATATCTATCTTTATTTCAAGTTGTGACTTAATTCAATTACTTGAAACAGATTGTGATTGTGAGGAAATACAAATATCTAAAGAAGAATCAGAAAAATGTGAAGCATACCCTGAGGAAGAAAAAAAAGAAGATATTCCACAATATGGTCTCCTAAGAAAATCTGCATGGGATGAAGTTAGCAATATTATTGATAATGACAACCTGTCCTTAGTGTGGCCTGTATGGCTCAGAAGCTGTGATGCTCTTGTAAATAAAGATACATGGAAAGAAGTTTGTCAATTATCAAATAAACTAATATCGCCTTCTGATCATGATATTAAAACCTTTTTTTATCAGCATTTTGATTTATATCAAGCTTTACAAAAAAATGGCAAAGATGAAGGTCTTGTCACAGGATATTACCAACCATTACTTCAAGGAAGTAGGAAAAGATCAAGCAAATATCAAGTTCCTCTTTACGGACCCCCTTCCGATTTAATAACAGTAGATCTTAGTGAAGTATACCCTGACCTAAAATACAAAAGGCTTCGTGGTCGCGTGGAAGGTAATAAATTAATTCCTTATCATACACGTGAAGAAATAACAGAAAACAAATATCCTCTCAAAGGTAACGAACTTTTTTGGGTGAAAGATCCTGTTGAAGCTTTTTTTCTGGAAATTCAAGGTTCAGGAGTAATTGCATTTGAGGACGGAACAACAACACAAGTAGGTTATGCTGATCAAAATGGACACCCATATAGATCCATGGGAAGAGAGTTAATTCATAAAGGTGAGCTCTCTCGCCACAAAGTTTCTATGCAAAGTATTAAGGCATGGGCAAAAAAAAATAAGAAGAAACTGCAGCGATTTATGAATGCTAATCCAAGTGTTGTTTTTTTTAGAGAGCTTCCTGAAGGACTTCCAGGACCAATAGGTGCCCTTGGAGTTCCTATTACTGCTGATAGATCAGTAGCAGTAGATCGAAAGTTTATACCTCTTGGAGCTCCAATCATTTTATCTACTACTCAACCAAATTCAAAAAAAATATTAAAACAAATAATGGTGGCACAAGATACTGGTGGAGCAATTGGGGGTGGTGTAAGAATTGACTATTATTGGGGACAAGGAAATGCTGCTGGGAGAAAAGCAGGCTCCATGAAACAACAAGGTAAGGTTTGGGTAATACTCCCTAAAGACTTTAAATTTCCAAAAGAGAAATAAAAAAAGGGAGCAAAGCTCCCCTTTTTTCGTATCATACTAAACAAAAATTACTTGTTCATTACGTACATTGTTACTTCAAAACCGAAACGCATTTCAGTAGCAGCAGGTGTTGTCCACATAATGTAATCTCCTTTCTTTTTTAAATTCTGATATAGCTTAACTATTTCAGTAGTCTCACTATAAACAACTACGTTATATTGTGTATTTAATAGGTCATGAAAAAGTACTACGTAAAATCATGAATAAAAAAGGGCACATTTTCATGTGCCCTTTCCATCACTCATTACAACAGGAGGAAGTAATTTTACGAGCGATAAGCTGATTCGCCATGAGAAGTAGAGTCAAGACCCGTTCTCTCATCTTCTTCAGATACTCGAAGACCCATAGTGGCATCAATAATTTTAAATAAGATGAAGCTAATTACACCACACCATATTATGGTTATACCAATTGATTTTGCTTGAACCATGAATTGACTAGCCATAGTCACTCCATCATCATAACCAGAACCGCCAAATTGTGGAGCCATTAAAACAGCAAGACCGAGTGCGCCTACAATACCAGCAACACCATGGATACCAAATACATCCAATGAATCATCATAACCAAGAGACACCTTAAGACTTGTTACTGCCCAATAAGCTATGATTGAAGCAACAATACCCAATATTATTGCACCTATTGGACCAACCACTGCACAAGCTGGTGTAATGGCAACCAATCCTGAAATGGCGCCTGATGCACCACCTAACATAGAAGGTTTTCCTTTCCCAATCCATTCGCATGCAGCCCAACCTAATACTGCAGCTGCTGTTGCAACTTGTGTATTTATCATCACTAAGCCGGCAGTTCCATCAGCAGCGAGTTCACTACCAACATTAAAACCAAACCAACCAGCCCATAGTAGAGATGCACCAATCATAGTAAATGGTAAGTTATGTGGAGCCATATTATCTTTACCATATCCAATACGCTTGCCAAGGATGATGGAACCTATTAATGCAGCAATACCAGCATTAATATGAACAACCGTGCCACCAGCAAAGTCAACTGCTCCCATTTGTGAAATAATTCCGCCGCCCCAAACCATGTGACAGATAGGTGCATAAACTAATGTTGCCCATGCAGCAAGAAAGACGAGCAAGGATGAGAATTTAATACGTTCAGCGAAAGCACCGACTATAAGAGCTGGAGTTAAGGCAAAGAAAGTAAGTTGGAAGGTTATAAATACATATTCAGGAATAGATCCAGAAACTGTATCTCCAGTGATACCACTCAAAAAGGCAGTGCCTAAACCACCTACATAATCGTTGTAAGGACCTTCTGAAAAAGCCAAACTATAACCATAAATTACCCACAACACCGACATGAGTGAAACGGTTACAAAAACCTGCATTAAAACAGAAAGCATATTTTTGGATCGAACTAAACCTCCATAAAATAATGCTAGTCCAGGGATGGCCATTACTAAAACAAGAATAGTTGCCACAATCATCCAGGCAGTGTCACCTGAATTAATAGTAGCCACCTCTTCTGCCATACCAATTTGGGAAAATCCCATTAATAAAAGACCCATAAGGCCGGTAAAACTAAATTTTGAAAATAATCTTGTCATGTCAGTCTCCTAAAGAGCTTCCTCACCGGTTTCACCAGTGCGGATTCGTTTAACTTCATCGAGACTCATCACGAAAATTTTACCGTCACCGATTTTTCCAGTGGCAGCTGACTTCTCAATAGCCCCAACAACTTTTTTGAGTAATTTATCTGAAACGGCAACTTCTAATTTTACTTTTGGAAGGAAATCAATAACATATTCCGCTCCCCGATAAAGTTCCGTGTGACCTTTTTGACGTCCAAATCCCTTAACTTCCGTAACGGTAATGCCTTGCACACCAATTTCGGAAAGGGCTTCTCTGACTTCATCAAGCTTAAATGGCTTGATAATTGCAGTTACAAATTTCATAATATTCCCCTATTTATACATTAAAGCGAGGGTCAAAACCCTCGCTTAATAAAATTTCTAGAATGAAGCTGAAAGGTAAGCACCCCCAACATCATCACCTAAGAATGTACTACCAATAGTCCAATCAGATTTGGACATATCAGTATCTGTATAGAAAGCTCCTACAGCATAAGTGTCATTAATTGCATACTCTGCATTAAGCTTCCAGTCAGTATAGTCATAGGCACTGTCACCAAATGTTTGATGGCCTACGCCTATTGATAAGGTAAGTGCATCGCCAACTGGAACATCTATGCCAAGATGAGTATAGTTTTCGCCGTCCATATCACTGAATGCCCAAGCATCATTAGAAACTACCGTGTAATTTGTCAAAGCTGCAGAAAATGCACCAAAATCATAGCCAAAGCTAACATATACTTCAGTCGCATCAGCTTCAGCAGCAGTTTCTACATCATCACCAGGGTAAAAAAATTGCAGGACACCAACATCCCAGCCAAGACCAGAGTCACCAAATGATCCTGCAAATCCAGCATACACGTCAATCTCAACGCTATTATGATTCATTGCGCCACCCTCTTCAGTCCAACTAACGTTAGACCCCCATACACCTGCATAAAAACCAGATGAATGTTCTACATCAAATCCTCCTTGAAGTGCAGGTTCATTAACTGTTTGAGTGTAACCACGAAAAACATAATCAGAATAAAGGCCAACGTTACCGCTTACACCCCACTCAGATGCTGATTCCTCTGCTACAACTGGTATCATAGGAATCATTAAAGCTCCCATAACTGCCATTTTTAATTTATTAAATTTCATTTAACTTCTCTCCTTTTCGTATTTTAACGATGTCATTTTGTATTTGAATCGCCATACAATATGACAAGCAATTAGCATGCCAACTTTTTATTGGGGAATAATGAAAATTGCAATGCTATTAGTAAAAACATTAATTTATAATGTAGAATCAATGTTTTAGTGAGTACAAATTATGATAGACAAAAATAAAATACAAGAAATTTCGGACAAAATTAGTGGGATAATTGAAAATTCACCAATTAGTGACATCGAGGATAATATTAATGCACTACTTCAGAGCACATTCACCAAGTTGGATCTTATTTCCCGTGAAGAATTTGATGTGCAAACCCAAGTATTAAAAAAAACTCGATTAAAATTAGATGAATTAGAAAAAAAAATAGACGCTATTCAAACCAAAAGTAAAAAATAAAAGCAATTTATTTTATTTGTTTACCCTAATGACTAAGTTCGCAACAAAGAACTTTCATTAGAACATGCGGAAATAAGATAAGCTTGATTTGCTAAAAAAGCTCTAGTAAAATGTTTAAACCGAGGAGCGCTGCAGGATCAACCCAGGCTCGGTTATATTTCAAACTGCGTTCACTTAAC
>MDSZ01187839.1_pt1 | contig 84786 bp, 65 predicted proteins | sample 811201 | NCBI WGS metagenome assembly MDSZ01 (sample SAMN05326647, study PRJNA326480) | marine metagenome | isolation source: seawater | place: Indian Ocean: North | collected 2010
TCGAGTTCCACGACCTGCTCGGCCGCTGCCGCTTCCGCGACTGCAAGCACGACCGCGAGCCCGGCTGCGCGCTGCTCCAGGCCCTGGACGAGGGGCGCATCCAGCCACAGCGCATGGCCAGCTACCGGCACATCCTCGCCAGCCTGCCCGAAGACGATTACTGACGGTTGAGCTGGTCCAGCGGGCTGTTGCTGCTGTCGAAGATGTTCAACTGCTCACGCAGCTGGTCGGCCGGCAGCGCCTCGCTGGTGTTGCCAGGCGCCCCTTCGGCAGGCGGCTGATCCGGTGCCGCCGGTTCGCCCCCGGCGCCCTGCTCACCTTCGATGTTGCGCTGCGCACGCTTGGTCAGCACGACGATATCGATGCGCCGGTTGACCGGATTCAGCGGGTCCTCGCGGTCGAACAGCGCCGACGAGGCGTAGCCGACCACCCGCGCTACCTGCTCGTCCGGGTAGCCGCCGGCGACCAAGGTACGGCGCGCAGCATTGGCACGGTTGGCAGACAGCTCCCAGTTGCCGAAATCACCGCGCCCGACGAAGGGCTTGGCATCGGTGTGGCCGCTGACGCTGATCTTGTTCGGCACGGCGCGAATGGTATCGGCCATGGCCAGCAGGATGTCCTCGAAATACGGCTGCAGCTCGGCACTGCCGAGGGCGAACATCGGCCGGTTGGCGGCATCCATGATCTGGATGCGCAGGCCGTCCTGGGTGATCTCGAACAGGATCTGGTCCTTGAAGCGCTGCAGCTCGGGGTTTTCCTCGACCTTGTTCTGCAGTTCCTGCAGCAGCAACTCCAGGCGCTCCTGCTCCATCTTGTCGGCCAGGGTCTCGATCTGATCGGTGCTGACACCGGTTTCGTCCGGCTGACTCTCCGGCGTTTCGGAAATGTCAGGGTTGAGCGTTCGCTCGGGCGCCGGCGTCGGCGTGCCGCCGAGGTCGATCGCGTAGGGACTGGCACTTTCGGTGAAGCCGATGGGGTCCTGGAAGTAACCGGAAATCGCGCGCTTCTGCTCGGGCGTGGCCGAGGACATCAGCCACATCACCAGAAAGAACGCCATCATCGCCGTGGCGAAGTCGGCGAAGGCGATCTTCCAGGCACCGCCATGATGGCCGCCAGCGCTTTTCTTGACGCGCTTGACGATGATGGGTTGGTTGTTTTCCATGGCTTAGTTGCCGCGCATGGCCTGCTCGAGCTCGCTGAAGCTCGGGCGATGGGCCGGGAACAGCACCTTGCGCCCGAACTCTACCGCCAGGGTCGGCGGCATGCCCGAAGCCGACGCCACCAGGGTCGCCTTGATCGCCTCGTAGAGGTTCAGCTCTTCCTTGGCATCGTGCTCCAGCGCGCCGGACAGCGGGCCGAAGAAGCCGTAGGAAGCCAGAATGCCGAGGAAGGTACCGACCAGGGCCGTCCCCACCTTCTCGCCGATCTGCGCGTTATCCGCCTCGGCGAGAATCGACATGGTGATCACGATACCCAGTACCGCCGCGACGATCCCCATGGCCGGCATGCCGTCGGCGACCTTGGCGACCGCATGGGCCGGGTGCTCGACTTCTTCCTTGAGGCTGGCCAGCTCCATGTCGAACAGGCCCTCGAGCTCGTGCGGAGCCATGTTGCCGGACGACATGATGCGCAGGTAGTCGCAGATGAACGCGGTCATGCGGGCATCCTTGAGCACCGCGGGATACTTGCTGAAGATCGGGCTGGCATTCGGGTCTTCGACATCCGCCTCGATGGCCATCATCCCCTCGCGCCGGCTCTTGTTGAGGATCTCGTAGAGCAGCTTGAGCACTTCCAGGTAGTAGGTGTGGGTGAAGCGCGAGCCGAACATGCTCAGCGACTTCTTGAACACCGTCATGAACATGCTGCCGGGGTTGGCCTGCAGGAACGCTCCCAGGGCCGCACCACCGATGATGAGCACCTCGAACGGATGGACCAGTGCCATCAGTTGCCCGCCCGAGAGGATGAACCCACCGAACACGCAGCCGAAGACGACGATGATGCCTATGATTTTTGCCATAAAGGAACGCTTGCAGAGCCAAGAGGATGGGTTATTAAAAACAACCCTTCTAATTATCGGAGCTTATGCGCCAGACTATAGCCAGTTAAGGTCAAAAGCCAGTTCGGCTCAACCCACATGTCGACGCCAAAGCCCCTGCCGCGCACCCTGGACGCCTGGTTGCAACAACTGGCCAAGCTGCCGTTGCCGATCGAACAGCAGCAGCATGTGCGCTTGCGTCGCATCCTGGGCGACAGCCGTCGTACCTGGCGCGAAATTGCCGAAGCCATCGAGTCCAGTCCGTCGTTCGCCCTGCAGGTCCTGCGCGAGGCCAACCAGTCGAACAACAGCCTGAGCGAGCCGGCCGAAAGCGTCGAAACCGCACTCTCGCGTCTCGGCCTGAGTCGTTGCGAAGCCTTGCTGAGCCAGGCGCCAGCGCTGCCGGAAGACGAGATCCCCCTGGCGTTTCGCCAGATCCTGATGATCAGCCAGCACGCCAGCCAGCAGGCTCGCGGCCTGTTCGGCGCCCGCCTGGCGCGCCTGTGGAACGAGCTGCACGGCTGCAGCCTGCTGTTCCTCGCCCCCCTGTGGCCGTTGCTGTGCGCCCACCCGCAGCTGTTCGAAGCCTGGGAACAGCGCGTGCTGCTGAAAGGCGAACGCCCCAGGGTGGTGGAGAAGGAGCTGCTCGGCGTGCCGCTGATACAGCTCTGCGTGCGCCTGGCCGAGCGCTGGCGCCTGCCGGAATGGATCGTGCGCGGCTACCGCCTGCTGGAACGCGATCGCCGCCAACTGATCAAGGCGCTGCACATCGCACGCGACTATGAACACCCCCTGCATCAGCAGCAGATGCTCGACGCGGACACGCCGCTGCGCCACTGGCTGACCCAGCCCAGCAACTGCGTGCTGCTGGCCAACGGCCTGGCCGTCTCCGCCCACCATGCCTGGGACACGCCCCATACCCTGCGCTGGCAGCGACTCACCGGGCTGTACCTGCAACTGCCGCTGAACGAGCTGCAGCAGGAAGTGCATCAGCATGCCGTGAGCAGTGCCCGCCTGCTGCATGACAGTGCATTGTGGCACCCGGCGCAGGCGCTGCTCTGGCCCTGGGACGCGCACCGCCTGAAACCGGCCCGCAGTAGCAGCAGTGCCGCCCCACCCCAGCGCGACGACCTCGCCGCCTGGCGCCAGCAGTGTGCACGCCTGCTCGCCGAACCCAGTGCCTTCGCCAATGTGCCGCAACTGACCGCCTGCGCCCGCGACGCCCTGCAAGCCTGTGGCCTGAAGCGGGTTCTCGTGCTGCTCGCCGATCGCCAGCACAGCCGCCTGCAAACCCAGCAACAGGCCGGGCTGGACGCCAGCGCGGCAACGCTCAGCCTGGATCCCGCACAGAGCCAGGTCCTCAGGCGCCTGCTCAGCGAGCCGGGCCAGCTGCGTCTCACGCCCGCCAACGTCGCCAAGTTCTCCGCGCTGCTGCCGGGCAACCTCAAGGCCCTGTTCCCCAGCGAGCATCTGCTGCTGCGCTCCCTGGCCAGCAACGGCCGGGTGGTCATGCTGCTGGTGGCCGACCAGGGCGGCCAGCCGCTCAACGAGGTCTGCCTGCAGGCGTTCGGCAAGACCGTGCAGTGCATCGAGCGCGCCCTGGGCAGCTTCGCCCGCCGTGGACGCTGACGCCCCTCGGTTTCCGCTACAATCGACCTCTTTTCATTTAGGGACGCTGCCATGTCCGCCTTCGACAACCTGCCTCTGGTGATCGAGCCCGCTGAACTGGAAGCGCGCCTGGACGCGCCCGAGCTGATCCTGCTCGACCTCAGCAGCGCAGCACGCTACGCCAGCGGCCACATACCCGGCGCGCGCTGGGCCGACGCCAAGCGCACGCAGCTGGGCCAGCCGCCGGCACCCGGCCTGCTGCCCGAACGGGCGCAACTCGAAGCGTTGTTCGCCGATATCGGCCATCGCCCGGATGCCGCCTACGTGGTCTACGACGACGAAGGCGGTCCCTGGGCCGGGCGCTTCATCTGGCTGCTCGACGTGATCGGCCATGCCCGCCACCACTTCCTCAACGGCGGCCTGCAGGCCTGGATCAGCGACGGCCGGCCCCTGAGCCAGACAACCCCCGAGGTCTCGCGCACCCAGGTGTCGCTGACGCTGAGCGACGAACCCACGGCCACCCGCGAATATATCCAGCAGCGCCTGGACGCCGCCGACCTGGCCATCTGGGATGTACGCGGCGCGGATGAATACCGTGGCGAGAAACTCAGCTCCGCACGCGGCGGGCACATCCCCGGCGCCACGCACTTCGAATGGACCGCCGCAATGGACCCGCAGCGCGGCATGCGCATCCGCACGGATATCGGCGACGTCCTGCACGATCTCGGCATCACCCCGGACAAGGAAGTGATCACTCACTGCCAGACCCATCGCCGCTCGGGTTTCAGCTACGTGGTCGCCAAGGCGCTGGGTTATCCGCGCGTGAAGGCCTACGCTGGTTCCTGGTCCGAATGGGGCAACCTGCCCGATACACCTGTCGAACGCTGACGCCGTCGACCATCAGTTGCACCCGGCACGGGGATGCCTGCGCCGACTCAGAACCCTCAAGGAAACACGATGAAACAACGTCTCTTCATTCTCAGTCAGTACCTGCTGCCTCATCACCTGCTGTCGCGCCTGATCGGCTACGTTGCCGAATGCCGTATCGGCTGGCTGAAGAACCCGCTGATCTCGTGGTTCGCCAAGCAGTACCAGGTCGACATGAGCGAAGCGCAGGTGGAAGACCTGCGCGCCTTCGAACACTTCAACGCCTTCTTCACCCGCGCGCTGAAAGACGGCGCCCGTCCATTGGACGAGACGGCGGGCGCGATCCTCTGCCCGGCCGACGGCGCGATCAGCCAGCTGGGTGCCATCGAGCATGGCCGCATCTTCCAGGCCAAGGGCCACAGTTTCAGCGCGGTGGAACTGCTCGGCGGCGACACCGAGCGTGCCGCGCCCTTCATGGGCGGTCAGTTCGCGACCGTCTACCTCTCGCCGAAGGACTACCACCGCGTCCATATGCCGCTGGGCGGCACGCTGAAGGAAATGGTCTACGTACCGGGGCGCCTGTTCTCGGTGAACCAGACCACGGCCGAGAACGTGCCGGAACTGTTTGCCCGCAACGAACGCGTGGTCTGCCTGTTCGACACCGAGCGCGGCCCGATGGCCGTGGTGCTGGTCGGCGCGATGATCGTCGCCAGCGTCGAGACCGTCTGGTCCGGCCTGGTCACCCCGCCCAAGCGCGAGCTGAAGAGCACCCGCTACGATGCCGAATCCCGCGGCCCGATCGAACTGGCCAAGGGCGCGGAAATGGGCCGTTTCAAGCTGGGCTCCACCGCCATCGTGCTGTTCGGCCCGGAGCAGATGAAATGGGCCGAAGAGCTGAGCGCCGGCAGCCCAGTGCGCATGGGGCAGGCGCTGGGCCATGCCCTGGACTGAAATCCGCACGAACTGAACCCGCATGTCGACCCTTTGGTCATAAATCCGTAGGCTGCCGAGGCAGACCGTCCTTGAGGACGGCTGCCAGCGCAGCCAGATGCTGCTAGAGTTCGAAAGACTATTACTAGAGCCGCTTGTCATCGTGTGGCCGGAGTATCCGAGTTCGATGGATAGACAGAGTCCCCACCTTCAGTTGTTGCGCGTCCCCACACCGAGCAAGCAAAGCCTCAGCTTCTGCGACGGCACTCCTCGCGACCTCAAGCGCTGGATTGCCGCACTGCCCAAGGCGAACATCGGTGAGACCGCGCGCCAGCTGTATCAGAGCCTGGTGGAACTCAATCAACTGGTCACGCCATCGGACAACCGTCTGCAACTGCTGGAAATGCTGCGCCCGGAAGTGAGCTTCGTGTGCCAGCACCTGGAGCGCCACTTCCTCAACCAGGCCATCGTCCTCGACGAACGTCCGCGCAAGGTCGCCAACCTCTGCCAGGCCCTGCAGAACCACCTCGCCGTCGGCTACAAGCTGATCATTTCCCGCGTCCTCGAGCGCACCGGCAAGGATCGCGACCAGTTGCTCGCGGTCGCCCTGCAGCGTGCCAGCCACAGCCTGTGCAGCCCGTTGATTCGCGCCAGCCAGCTGTACTGCCCGGTGCCGGAAGGACTCTGGCTGGAGCTGCACCAGCTCTATCAGATCGCCGTCGAACAGCGCCTGCAGCGCCAGGTCATCCGCGATCCGCTGGCCCGTCATACCCAGGGCCTGAGCACCGAGCAGACCTACGTGACCGCGCTGCTGCTCGGCTGCGCACGCACCAACCAGATGCGCCAGAACGGCATTGCCCGCCTGGCCGAAGCGCTGGAACCCTGGAGCGCCCTGGTCAAGCTGCAGGCGGGTGATCACCCTGACAGCCTGTTCGTCCTCGCCCCACAGGTCGACGGGCCGCCGCGTTACAAGTCCCTGTACCAGAGCGGTGAACTGCACAACCTGCTGGGCATCGACACGCAGCCGCTGGTCGATGCGATCAAGGATCATCTGGAGCTGCCGGAAGAGGAACGCGGCCAGTCGCGCCTGGCGATTCCCGACGGCATCAGCCTGGACCTGCTGCAGCATGTCGCGGCCGCCTGGGGAGACATCGCCGAACGCACCTTCCAGCGCACGCCGGGCCAGGGCAATCTGACCCTGTGCATCGGCATGACGGCGTTGCACTTCTTCCTCGCTGGCCGCCGCTCCTTCGCCGACGTGCTCAAGCGCCCGGTCGAACTCGGCGCCGCAGTGTTCAAGCCGACCACCGGCGAACCGGACGTCTGGTCCAACGCATTCGACGCGCAGCGCAACGCGGTGGACGACATCCACTTCGAGGAAATCCAGTACACCAAGGTCACGCCCGGCGAGCAGGCACAACCCGAGAACAGCGGCGAGACCTACCCGACCTACCCGCTGGCCATCGTCAACCACAGCCCGGGCGGCTATTGCCTGTCCTGGCCCAAGGACGTGCCCAGCCAGCTGCAGGCCGGCGAGCTGCTGGGCGTGCAGGACAGCCCGAGCCAGGGCTGGAGCGTGGCGATCGTGCGCTGGATTCGCCAGGTCCGGGGCGGTGGCACGCAGATGGGCATCGAGCTGATCGCCCCGCATGCCCGACCTTGTGGCCTGCAACTGCTGCGCAAGGCCGAGCAGAACAGCCAGTACCTGCGTGCGCTGCTGCTGCCGGAAATCAGCGCCATCTCGCGCCCGGCCAGCCTGATCACGCCACGCCTGCCCTTCCAGGAAGGCAGCAAGGTGCTGATCAACGATCATGGCGAGGAGCATCGAGCGGTACTGACGCGCAAACAGGTCAGCACCGGCAGTTTCAGCCAGTTCGAATATCGCCGTGTCGGTGAGGAAGAGGGCGCGGCCGGGACGCCGGTCACAGCCTCGCAAAGCCAGAAGCCTGCTGGGGAGGAAGATTTTGACTCGCTCTGGAAGTCGCTGTAGGCTCCGACCCACTCACCATTTGTCGCCTTTTCGCGCCCGTTCGGCGCGGTATTGACCCTTCTATGGCCATCGAAAAAAAAACCATCCGCCTGCTGATTCTCGAGGATTCGCAGAACGAAGCCGAGCGCCTGGTCAGTCTGTTCCGCAATGCCGGACACGCGACGCGTGTCCATCGCCTGACCTCCAGCGAAGACCTCGCTGAAGCCCTGCAGCACACCTGGGACCTGCTCATCTGCGCGCCGAGCAGCGAACGCCTCGACCCGAGCGAGGCGATTGGCGCCATCCGCCGCCAGGCCAAGGACATCCCCGTGGTGCAGCTGGTCGACGGCAACGACTCCGAGACCATCACCGAGGCCCTGCTGTTCGGCGCTCAGGATGCCCTGCCGCAAGGAGAGGATGAACGCCTGGTCCTGGTGGCCAAGCGCGAGCTGGCCAACCTCGAGGAACGCCGCGCCCGTCGCGCCGCCGAAGTGGCCCTGCGTGAGGCGGAAAAACGCTGCCAGCTGCTGCTGGAGAGTTCGGTAGACGCCATCACCTACGTGCACGACGGCATGCACATCTATGCCAACCGCGCCTACCTGGAGCTGTTCCGCTACGAAGATGGCGACGAGCTCGAAGGCATGCCGATGATCGACCTGATCGCCAGTGCCGATCAGAGTGCCTTCAAGGACTTCCTGAAGAACTACCAGAGCGCCGAGGGCGACGCCGAGCTGAGCTGCCAGGGCATGCGTGCGGACGGCAGCGGCTTCGCCGCCCAGATGAGCTTCTCGCCGGCCACCTACGACGGCGAGCCGTGCATCCAGGTGGTCATCCGCGCGGAAACCTCGAATGCCGAACTGGAAGAAAAGCTGCGCGAAATCAGCAGCCAGGATCTGGTGACCGGCCTGTTCAACCGCAACCACTTCCTCGAGCTGATGGATGGCGCCGCCGAGCGTGCCGTCAGCACCGGCCAGCCGTCGACCCTCGCCTACATCCGCGTCGACCGCTACGCCGGCATGCAGGGCGAGATCGGCCTGGCCGGCATCGACCTGCTGCTGACCGACCTGGCCGGCCTGCTGCGCGCGTACTTCCCGGCGGACACCCAGCTGGCTCGCTTTGGCGACGACGTGTTCACGGCCCTGCTGCCGGGCCAGTCCCCCGAGCAATGCGAGGCCAGCCTCAGCGCCCTGCTGAAGAAGATCGAGGGGCACCTGTTCGATGTCAGCGGGCGCACCGCCCAGACCACCCTGTCGATCGGCGTCGCCGGCCTCAGCGAGAAGACCGCCAAGGCCCAGGTAGTCATCGATCGTGCCCACCGCTGCGCGGACGAGCTGGCCGATGGCAACGCCATCAAGCTGTTCAACCCGGCTGCCGAACTGGCCGCCGCGGCCAATCGTGGCAACCTGCTGGCGATGGTGCAGCAGGCGCTGGAGAACAACAGCTTCCGCCTGCTGTTCCAGCCGATCATCAGCCTGCGCGGCGATGCCCACGAGCACTACGAAGTCCTGCTGCGCCTGCTCAACCCGCAAGGCGAGGAGGTCCCGCCGACGCAGTTCCTGACCGCTGCCAGGGATGCCGGGCTGGGTGAGAAGATCGACCGCTGGGTGATCCTCAACTCGATCAAGCTGCTTGCCGATCACCGCTCGAAAGGCCACAACACCCGCCTGTTCGTGCACCTGTCCAGCTCCAGCCTGCAGGATCAGACCCTGCTGCCCTGGCTCAGCGTGGCGCTCAAGGCCGCTCGCCTGCCGTCCGACTCACTGGTGTTCCAGTTCAGCGAGCCTGATGCCATCGCCTACCTTAAGCAGGCCAAGGCACTGACCCACGGGCTCGCGGAGCTGCACTGCAAGGTCGCCCTGAGCCAGTTCGGTTGTGCGCTGAACCCGTTCAACACGCTCAAGCACCTGCAGGTGGACTTCGTCAAGGTCGACGGTTCCTTCTCCCAGGACCTGAACAATGCCGACAACCAGGAAGCCCTCAAGACCCTGCTCAGCAGCCTGCACGCCCAGGCCAAGCTGACCATCGTGCCCTTCGTCGAGAGCGCCAGCGTGCTGGCCACCTTGTGGCAGGCCGGGGTCAACTTCATCCAGGGTTACTACCTGCAGGGCCCGAGCCAGTCGATGGACTACGACTTCTCGGCCGGCGACGAGTAACGCCGCAGACACGAAAAAGCCGCCTCATGGGCGGCTTTTTCGTTGGGCCCGGAAAGCCGCTCAGTCCTGCCCCTCGCGGTCACGGAAGCCCAGCAGGTAGAGAATGCCGTCCAGACCGAGCGTGGAGATCGCCTGCTTGGCCGACTGCTTGACCAGCGGCTTGGCCCGGAAGGCCACGCCGAGCCCGGCCAGGCCGAGCATCGGCAGGTCGTTGGCGCCATCGCCGACGGCGATGGTCTGCTCCAGCTGCAGACCTTCCTTCTGCGCCAGCTCACGCAGCAGATCCGCCTTGCGCTGGGCATCGACGATGGGCTCGACGGCCACACCGGTCACCTTGCCGTTCTCGATCTGCAGTTCGTTGGCGAACACGTAGTCGATGCCGAGCTTGGCTTGCAGCTGGCGGGCGAAGTAGGTGAAACCACCGGAGAGAATCGCCGTCTTGTAGCCCAGGCGCTTGAGCTCGGCGAACAGCACTTCGGCACCTTCGGTCAGGCGCAGCGAGGCGCCGATCTCTTCCAGCACATCCTCGGACAGACCCTGCAGCAGGCTCAGGCGCTCCTTGAAGCTGGCACGGAAATCCAGCTCGCCGCGCATCGCCCGCTCGGTGATCTCGGCGACCTGCTCACCGACCCCGGCCGCCTTGGCCAGCTCGTCGATGACCTCGGCCTCGATCAGCGTCGAGTCCATGTCGAACACCGCCAGGCGACGGTTACGGCGGAACACCGAGTCGCGCTGGAAGGCGATGTCGACGTTGAGTGCCTGCGCCACGCTGAGGAACTCGGCGCGCAGCGCGACGGGGTCGGCCGGCTCGCCACGCACGGAGAATTCGATGCAGCCCTTGCCCTGCTCGGCGGGCATGTCCAGCGGCATGCGCCCGGACAGGCGATCGATGTGGTCGATGTTCAACCCGTACTTGGCGGTGATCGCACTGACCCGCTGCAACTGCTCGGCGCTGACCTTGCGCGTCAGCAGGGTGACGATATGGCGGGCCTTGCCCTGGCCACCGACCCACTGCCGATAGTCCTCTTCGGAAACCGGGGTGAAACGCACCTGCTGCTCGAGTTCGTAGGCGGTGAACAGCAGGTCCTTGAGCACGGCCTGGGAACGGCCGTTGTCCGGAATCTCGATGAGGATGCCGAACGACAGGGTGTCATGGATCACCGCCTGGCCGATATCGAGGATGTTCACCCCGCCCTGGGCCAGTACGCCGGTGATGGCGGCGGTGAGTCCGGGGCGATCCTCGCCGGTGATGTTGATCAGGACGATCTCGCGCAAGACGCACCCTCCAAGGCAGACGATTGAGGCGGGCCAGTGGCGAATGAGCCACCGACCGACGAAAAGGCGCACATTCTACCCAGTTTCCTGCCGATCCGGGCAGCCGCGCGCTTTGCCCGCCCCAGGCCGCTCGCTATACTGCGCGGCATCTTCAGTCGACAAGAGCCGAGCTCTGTGAACCGGCCCGCGCCCGTCAAGCCCGACAATTTCTTCATCATGATCTTCCACGCGCTGCGCCAGCGGCGGGTGCCTCTGGTGCTGCGCATCGCCAGCCACAGCCTGCTGCTGGTGGCGCTGGCGATGCTCATCTATGCCTGGGTCATGGGCATGCAGTTCAAGCAGGCCATGCAGCAGCAGGCCGACGCCCTGGGCCAGAGCCTGATCACCCAGACCGCCGCCTCCGCCACCGAGCTGCTGGTGTCCAACGACATCCTCAGCCTCAACGTGCTGCTCAACAACCTGGCGAAGAACCCGCTGGTGGCCCATGCGGCCATCTACAGCGTGGACAACCGCATCCTCGCCGAGTCCGGCACCCGCCCGACCCGCAGCATGCTGGGCGAAAGCGACGGCCTGTACTCCACGCAGATCACGTTCCAGGAAGTGATCGCCGGGCAGTTGCGCATCAGCCTGGACATGCGCCAGTTCCAGCAACCGATGACCATCAGCCTGCAGAGCATGGGCATTCTCAGCCTGATCCTGCTGGCCCTGACCCTGTCGCTGAGCATGCGCCTCGGTCGGCATATCTCCACGCCGCTGCTGCAGCTGCGGCTCTGGCTGCGCGACCCGGACGACCCGGCACCAGGCGCGGGGCGCAATGACGAGATCGGTGACCTGGCGCGCCAGCTGCAGGCGCGCCTGGTACCGGAAAAGCCCGAACCCGAGCCGGAAGAGTTGGAAGAGCTGGAAGATGACGCCCTGCTCGACACCGACGACTACCCGCAGGAAAGCGACGACGTCGACTTCGAGCAGGAAGCGCAGCCGCTGGCGGAGCACGGCATCGACGCAGACGTAGCCGAAGATGACGACGAGGCCCTCAAGCCCTGGCCCGATTCGATCGAACCGGAGGACCCTTTCGCCGACCTGCGTGACGAAGCGGACGACAGTGCGCCCAGCGCCCCGCTCCAGCCACCGCGCCAGGCACAGGCCAGCGCCGTGCTGGCCATCCAGCTCGGCGCCCAGGAACAGCTGCGACGCCTGCCGCGCACACGCCTGCTGGACCTGCTGGAGCGCTACCGGGCCTGTCTGGAACAGGCCTCCGCGCTGTATCAGGGGCAACTGCACACGCTCAAGGACGGCAGCAGCCTGATGCTGTTCCACGAGCGCGAGTGCGGCGAGGACTACCTGACCCACGCCATCTGCTGCGGCGAGCTGATGCGCGCCCTCGGCCACGCCCTGCAGATCGAGGTGGCCGACAGCGGCATCACCCTGCAACTGCAGCTGGGCCTGACCCTCGGCAGCGACCTGGAAGCACTCGGCCAGGCCGAACTGCTGCTCAGCGACAGCGCCCTGGACGCCCTCGCCCTGTCGCAACACAGCCGCAACCTGCTGCTGGTCGAGCAACGGGTCGCACAGGACAGCCTGGCCCGCCAGCGTGCACGCATTCGTCCGATCGCCAGCCCCGAGGGTGCGAGCTGCGTCGAGCGCCTGCTCGACCCCTATCCGGCCCTGCTGGAAAGACAACTGACGCGCATGCACGAAAGCCGGGCGCACTGACGCCCGGCACCGGCCTAGGCGCTGGCCTGGGCTCGCCGCTGCGGCGTCGGCACTCCGTAGCGCTGCAGCCAGTCCTTCCAGCGCACGCGCTCGTCACGCACCAGCCAGCCGTCCTGCTCGGCGAAGCTTTCCGACAGCCACAGCCCTCGCGTGCTGACCGCCTGCAGCTCGCCCTTGCGCAGGGTGAACAGGCCGCCGCTGGGCGCCCCCTGATGCAGGGCCAGCAAGTAGATATCCGGGCGCCGACGCTCCAGGCGGGCGACCAGGCGCCCATCCTCCAGACACTCATCGACATGGAACAGACTCAGCTGCCGGGCGTCGCGCGGCAGCTCCAGGCTCATGTCATAGACCAGTTGCAGGGACGCGGTGGGCAGATGCACATAGGCACGCGGGCGCTCCAGCAAGGTCAGGTTGCCGCACTGCACCGGCCGTGCCGCCCCTGACAGCGGGCTGAGGCGAAAGTGGCTGGCCTCGCGGTAGCGCAGGGCGCCCTGGTAGGGCGTCGGCAGCCAGGTATCGGCAAAGCGCCCGGCCAGCCAACCCTCGGCACTTTCCAGCAGGCACTCCTCGGCGACTTCCTGGATGGCGGTGAGCAGCGGCAGGTTCAGTTCGTGCGCGGGTACGTAACCGGAGATCAGCTTGAGCACGGTGTCGCCACGATCCGGGCGACGCTGGCGTACCAGCAGCCAGTAGTCGCGCCCATGCAGGCGCAGGGTCAGGCGCACCGACACACCGAGATTGGCCAGCTCCACGGCGAAGCGCGAGCTGTCGGCCACCTCGACCGAGCGGCGGCGTTCCAGCATCTGCTGGAAGTTCAGGGGCACGCCCAGGCTCTGATAACGCAGGCCATCGGCCGTGGCCTCGACGAACAATGGCAGCGTCTTGAAGTTACTCGGGTCCTTGCGGATCAGCGTACGCGACATCTCGACTCCTTGTTCCGGCTTGGCGCGGATGCGGCCGGGCAGCCGCCCTCCACACGAGGATCAGGGTGAAACGAAACCGCTCAAGGCTGCCCCAAGGCCGGCGCCGAACACAAGCCCGGCCTGTAAGAGGACGTGACCGCAGCCGCTCAGCGCAGGCCCTGCAACACGGCAGCGACGGTGGCCACGTTGGCGGCCAGGTGCGCCGGCGTGATGGTGCCGACGATGGCGCTGCCGACGCCCGGGTGCGCGAAGATCAGCTCGAAACTGGCGCGCACCGGGTCGACCCCCTCGGCCAGGCAGGCATGACCGCTGGCCAGCGCCTTCTTGATCAGAATGCCCTTGGCGTGAGTGGCAGCGTAGTCCAGCACCGGCTTTTCGCCCTGCTCGCTCAGGTTGTAGGTGACCATGGCGCAGTCACCCTCTTCCAGCGCCAGCAGCCCCCCCTCGACGGTCTTGCCGGAAATCCCGTAGCCGAGGATCTTGCCCTCGCGCTTGAGCGCCGCCAGCGTGTCGTATACCCCGGTGTCACGCAGCACCGCCAGGTCGTTACCGTCGGAATGCACCAGCAGCAGGTCGATACGATCGGTCTCCAGGCGCTTGAGGCTGCGCTCCACCGAGAGGCGGGTATGCGCGACGGAGAAGTCGAAGCGCGACTGCCCCTGCTCGAACTCTTCGCCGGTCTTGCTGACGATCACCCACTCGTCGCGCTGGCCACGCAGCAGCGGGCCGAGACGCTGCTCGCTGACGCCATAGGCCGGCGCGGTATCGATCAGGTTGATGCCCAGTTCACGCGCCTGGCGCAGCAAGGCACTCGCCTGCGCGTCATCGGGGATGGTGAAGCCGTTGGGGTACTTCACCCCCTGGTCGCGCCCGAGCTTGACCGTGCCCAGCCCCAGCGGCGATACGCGCAGGCCGGTAGAGCCCAGCGGGCGATGCAGATCGTGCAGGGTGGCGCTCATGGCAGCAGCGTCTCCCATACCGGCTGCCCCAGCGCCGGGCGCGGTAGCTCGGGCAACGACCCATGATGCGCCGGCGTCACCCCGTCGCGCTGCAGCGTCGCCAGCACCCGGTCGGCGAAGTCCGGCGCCAGCGCCAGCTTGGTCGGCCAGCCCACCAGCAGGTTCTGCTGTTCGGCGAGAAAGGCATTGTCCGGGCGCACCAGACCCGATTGCGCGGGCTCGGCGCGGTCCACACGCAAGGTCGCCCAACGCGTCTGGCTCTGGTCCACCCAGGGCAGCAGCGCCGCCATCTCCTTCTGCGCCGCCGTGACCTGCGCGCCTTCGTCACGCGCCACGCCGTCGGCCTCGGCCAGGTCGCCACCGAGGTACCAGACCCATTGGCCATCGGCCGCCGGGTGGGTGGTGACGGTGACGCGCGGTTTCGGTCCGCCGCCGAGACAATGGGCATACAGCGGCTTCAGCGCCGGCCCCTTGGCCAGCACCATGTGCAGCGGCCGCAGCTGCTGAGCCGGCTGCTCGATGCCCAGGGCCGCGAGCAATTCGGCATTGCCGGCACCGGCACTGAGCACCACGCGCTGGGCGCGAATCTCGCGGCCATCGACGATCAGCCCGCACAGTTCATCGCCTTCACGCAGCGGCTCGACCTGCCGGCCAGCCAGCAGCCCATCGCCGGCCAGCTCGGCCAGGCGGGCGATCAGGCTGGGCACATCGAGCACCAGCTCGGCGAGCCGATAGACCTTGCCCTTGAACTTCGGGTGCTGCAGCGCCGGCGGCAACTGCTCGCCCTTGACCTGGTCGACGCGCCCGCGCACCGCCTTGCTGGCGAAGAAGCTGGTGAGGTTGCCGGCCAGGGTGCCCGGCGACCACAGGTAATGCGCGTCGGAAAGGATACGCACGCCGGACAGGTCCAGCTCGCCAGCGCCGGCCAGCGCCTCGCGCCAGCGTCGCGGCATGTCGGCGATGGCTTCGGAAGCACCGGTCAGCGCGCCGTGCAGGGCGTACTTGGCGCCACCATGGATGATGCCCTGCGACTTCAGGCTCTGCCCGCCGCCCAGGCTGCCGCACTCCACCAGAACGGTGGCGAAGCCCTGGCGACGCAGGCGTGCATTGAGCCAGAGGCCGGCGATACCACCGCCGACGATCAGGACATCGGTGCTGAGAGACTGGGACATGAACGGGCCTCGGCGAAAAACAGGCGCGCAGTATAACCCGCCTGCCCTCGCGCCCGTCGGCCGATCAGTGCCCGGTCGACTGGGAGAACAGCTGGATCACCACCACGCCGCTGACGATCAGGCCCATGCCCAGCATGGCCGGCAGATCGGGTTTCTGCTGGTAGATGAAGGCGGCGGCGATGCTCACCAGCACGATGCCCAGGCCGGCCCAGATGGCGTAGGCAATGCCCACCGGGATGGTGCGCACCACCAGCGTCAGCATCCAGAACGCGATGCCATAGCCGCCCACCACCAGCAACAGCGGCAGCGGCTTGTTGAAGCCTTCGATGGCCTTCATCGAGGTGGTGGCGAGCACTTCGGCGGCAATGGCAATGGCCAGGTAGAAGTATCCGGGCATGATGGCGACTCCTGAAAGAATGCCCGGGATTCTAAGGACTTCGGCGATGGGATAAAGTCATTACCTATCAGCACAACAGATAGGTTGACCATGAACTGGAACCTCGACCAGCTCCATCTGTTCGTCCGCACGGCGGAAAGTCGCTCGTTCTCGGCGGTGGCACGGGAAACCGGGCGCGCCCAGTCCGCCGTGAGCACGGCGATCGCCCTGCTCGAAAGCGACCTCGGCGTGACCCTGTTCGAGCGCAGCAGCGGGCGGCAGCCACGCCTGACCGTGGCCGGCAGCGCCCTGTTGGAAGAGGCGCGCAGCGTGCTGCAGCAATGCGAGCGCCTGGATGCTCGCGCACTCGGCCTGGCCCAGGGGCAGGAGGCGCGCCTGCGCCTGGCACAGGACGAAGCCATGCCCTACCAACCGGTGCTGGCCAGCCTGGATGCCCTGGCCGAGGCCTTCCCGCTGCTGGAGGTACAACTCGCCAGCGGCGCACAGGGCGACGTGGCGCGCAAGCTGCTGCAGCGTCAGGCGGACCTTGGCCTGCTGTTTCACCATGAGCAGATGCCACGCGAGCTGGAGAGTCAGCACCTGGGCAGCATCGAGATGGTCACCGTGTGCAGCCCGCAACATCCCCTGGCCAGGCTCGCCAGCGTGGAGCGCCGCGATCTCGCCGAGCATCGCCAGCTGCTGATGACGCCCCAGGACAGTCACTATCCCGGCGGCGAGCAGATCAGCCCGCTGGTGTGGCGCGCCGACAGCTTCTACGCGATGGCCGAGCTGGTGGTTCGCGGCCTTGGCTGGGCCTGGCTGCCGCGTCACGTGGCGCAGTATCCGACCTACCAGGGCCACCTGCAGGAACTGCGCAGCGACTGGGCGCCGTTGCCACTGGTGGTGGAGCTGGTCCGCCGCCGCGACGGCGCGCTCGGCCCCGCCGCCAACTGGCTGGCGGACTGCCTGGCACGCGAGCTGTTGCGCCCACCGGCATGATCGCCCTTCCAGCACCCGGCCGGCAGCGATAAGCTGCGCGCCCATGAACAGACACCTCTACACCCTGCTGCTGCACCTGGCCCTGCCATTGATCGCCCTGCGCCTGGCGCTGCGCGCACGCAAGGCGCCCGCCTACGCGCGCCGTATCAAGGAACGCTTTTCCTTCGCCCTGCCGCCGCTGAAACCCGGCGGCATCTGGGTGCATGCCGTGTCGGTTGGTGAAAGCATCGCCGCCGCGCCGATGATCCGCGCCTTGCAGGCGCGTTACCCCGAGCTGCCGATCACCGTCACCTGCATGACCCCGACCGGCTCCGAACGCATCCAGGCCCTGTTCGGCGACAGCGTGCAGCACTGCTACCTGCCCTACGACCTGCCCTGGGCGGCCGCACGCTTTCTCGATCGGGCACGCCCGCGCCTGGCCGTGGTGATGGAAACCGAACTGTGGCCGAACCACATTCATCAGTGCGCCAGGCGCGGTATTCCGGTAGCGCTGGCCAATGCGCGCCTGTCCGAACGCTCGGCACGTGGCTATGCACGTTTTGGCAAACTCACCGCACCGATGCTCGCCGAACTGTCGCTGATCGCCGTGCAGACCCAGGCCGAAGCGCAACGCTTTCTCGACCTGGGCGCACGCCCTGACTGCGTGGAAGTGACCGGCTCGATCAAGTTCGACCTGAAGATCGACGCTGAGCTGCTGCAGCGTGCCGCCGAGCTGCGCCGCCAGTGGCAGGCCGAGCAGCGCCCGGTGTGGATCGCCGCCAGTACCCATGCGGGCGAAGACGAGATCGTCCTCGCCGCCCATCGCCAGTTGCTGGAGACGCGGCCGAACGCGCTGCTGATCCTGGTACCGCGCCACCCCGAGCGCTTCAACTCGGTCCATGAACTTTGCCTCAGCGATGGACTGACGACACGCCGCCGCGCCACGGGTGAAGCTGTGCAAACCGGCGACCAGGTGCTGCTCGGCGACACCATGGGTGAACTGCTGTTTCTCTATGCGCTGGCGGACATCACCTTCGTCGGCGGCAGTCTGGTGGCCAACGGCGGGCACAACCTGCTGGAACCCGCTGCGCTGGGCAAGCCGGTGCTGAGCGGCCCGCACCTGTTCAACTTCCTCGAAATCGCCGCGCAACTGCGCGCGGCCGGCGCGTTGAGCGAAGTGGCGGACGCCGCGCAACTGGCTGAGCGCACCGCCACCCTGCTGGACACCCCGGCCGAAGCCCAGCGCATGAGCGCAGCCGGCCTGGCCGTGCTCAAGGCCAACCAGGGCGCCCTGGAGCGTCTGCTCGACGGCCTGCGCCGCCTGCTCTAGCCCATGCCGGTGGAGTGCAGGGCGCCGCGACGATAGCGCCGAAAACGAAAAAGCCCGACTCAGGTCGGGCTTTTTCTTTGCTCACAACGGATCAGAAATCCTGATTGTTCTGCAGGCTCGCCTCGGCGGCAGTGGCCAGATCCGGCGGCAGGAAGTCCTTGTCCGGGTTGTAGTCCGGCTTGAGGAAGCTGCCCAGGGCATCCAGGTCGGCCGGGCTGAGGGTGCCTGCCGCCTGCTTCAGGCGCAGGTTGTTGAGGATGTAGTCGTAGCGCGCATCGTTGTAGTTGCGCACGGCGCTGTACAGCTGACGCTGGGCGTCGAGCACATCGACGATGTTGCGGGTACCGACCTGATAGCCGATCTCGGTGGCCTCCAGCGCACTCTGGTTGGAGATGATCGACTGGCGCCGCGCCTGCACGGTTTCCACGTCGGTGTTCACCGCACGGAACAGGTTGCGGGTGTTCTGCACCACCTGACGACGCAGGCTCTCGCGCAGTTGCTCGCTCTGCCCCAGACGCTGGTATGCCTCGCGCACCTGCGAGCTGGTCAGCCCGCCGCTGTACAGCGGGATGTTCAGTTGCAGGCCGATGGAGCGCTGCGCAACGTCACCGCTGTAACGCGGCGCACCAAAGGTGCCCGAGTTGGTGAAGCCGAGGCTGTCGTTGTCGCCCTTCTGATAGCTGGCCACGGCATCCAGGGTCGGCGCATGGCCGGCCTTGCGCTGGCGCAGGTTTTCCTCGGCAGCCGTCACGGCGTACAGGCTGGCTTGCAGGTTGAGGTTCTGCGCGGCAGCGGTATCGACCCAGGACTTGGCGTCGTTCGGCGTCGGCGCCAGCACCGGCAGGGAGTGGACGATCCCCTCGACGGCGACATAGTCACGGTTGGTCAGCGCGATCAGCGCTTCGAAGGCATCGTCCACCGCGCGCTCGGCGAGCAGGCGGTTGGCGCGGGCCGTGTCGAAACCGGCCTGCGCCTCGAGCACGTCGGTCTTGTCGGAGAGGCCGACGTCGAAACGCTCGTTGGCCTGGTCCAGCTGGCGCTTGAATGCCGCTTCCTCGGCCTTGGTCGAGGCCAGGTTGTCCTGGGCACGGAGCACGGCGAAGTAGGTCTCGGCGCTCTGCAGGATCAGGTTCTGCTCGGTGGCGGACAGTTCCAGGGCCGCCTGCTCGCTGGTGGCTTCTGCCGCCTGCAGCTGGAACCAGCGGTCGGCGCGGAACAGCGGCTGGCTGAGGTTGGCCTGATAGACCAGGCCACTGCGCGAGAGGGTGGCACTCGGCGAATCGACGTTCGTGCGCGTATCGCCATAGTTGGCGCCGGCGGAGAGGTTGGGCAACAGGCCGGCCCTGGCCTGCGGCACCACTTCACGACGCGCCTGATAGTCGGCACGGGCGGCGGCGATATCGGCGTTGTTCTTCGCGGCCTCCTGATAAACGGTGACCAGGTCGGTCTTGCTGGACAGCGGGGCCTCTTCGGCCTGAGCCAGGCCCACCGTCGCGGCGGCCACGGCAAGGGCCAGGGAAAGTCTGCGCAACATGAATGTCGATCCTTGAATAGGCGGTAATCGCCAAGGCTACGGGGCGCCACGGGCGAGGGTCAAGCGCGCCATGGGCGTGAACAGTCTAGCTGGCGGCAAGCTATGTTGCTCGTCGGGAACAATCGGCCCGGCGCATGGCTGACGGTCCGTTTCCGACGCACGGGTCGAGTTTTTTTGACCGCCGGGTTGGTTTTATTCCATCAGCTTGATTAGACTGCCCGAGTTCTTGTCGGGGTGCCCCAAATGCGGGGCTGAGATTGGCAGCTGCCGGATCCCGTTGAACCTGATCAGGTTAAGGCCTGCGTAGGGAACAAGATGTCCTCGCCAGCGTCCGGCGAGTCCTCTCGACACCGCCTGTGGTGTATCTCGCGCCCCTCGTCCGCTCAGGTTCCAACTCCGACACCTATCCCGGAGAGAGCCTTGATGAGCACACAACAACAAAAGAACCTGAGTGAATCGGCACAGGTCGACCAGCAGTCGGTACAGCCCTTCCCCCGTTCGCAGAAAGTCTACGTCCAGGGCTCGCGCCCGGACATCCGCGTGCCGATGCGCGAGATCAGCCTGGACGTGACGCCGACCGATTTCGGTGGCGAGATCAACGCCCCGGTCACCGTCTATGACACCTCCGGCCCGTACACCGACCCGAACGTCAGCATCGACGTACGCAAGGGCCTGGCCGACGTGCGCAGCGCCTGGATCGAGGATCGCGGCGACACCGAGAAACTGCCCGGCCTCTCCTCCGAGTTCGGCCAGCGCCGCCTCAACGACGCCGAACTCTCCGCCATGCGCTTCGCCCACGTGCGCAACCCGCGCCGGGCCAAGGCCGGCCACAACGTCAGCCAGATGCACTACGCCAAGAAGGGCATCATCACGCCCGAGATGGAGTACGTCGCCATCCGCGAGAACATGAAACTGGCCGAGGCACGCGAAGCCGGCCTGCTCGACGAGCAGCATGCCGGGCACAGCTTCGGCGCCAACATTCCGAAAGAGATCACCCCGGAGTTCGTGCGCAGCGAAGTCGCCCGCGGCCGCGCCATCATCCCGGCCAACATCAACCACGTGGAGCTGGAGCCGATGATCATCGGCCGCAACTTCCTGGTGAAGATCAACGGCAACATCGGTAACAGCGCCCTGGGTTCCTCCATCGAGGAAGAAGTGGCCAAGCTGACCTGGGGCATTCGCTGGGGCTCGGACACCGTCATGGACCTGTCCACCGGCAAGCACATCCATGAAACCCGCGAGTGGATCATCCGCAACTCGCCGGTGCCGATCGGTACCGTACCGATCTACCAGGCCCTGGAAAAGGTCGGCGGCATCGCCGAGGACCTGACCTGGGAGCTGTTCCGCGACACCCTGATCGAACAGGCCGAGCAAGGCGTGGACTACTTCACCATCCACGCCGGCGTGCTGCTGCGCTACGTGCCGCTGACCGCCAAGCGGGTCACCGGCATCGTCAGCCGTGGCGGCTCGATCATGGCCAAGTGGTGCCTGGCGCATCACAAGGAGAACTTCCTCTACACCCACTTCGACGACATCTGCGAAATCATGAAGGCCTACGATGTGTCCTTCTCCCTGGGTGACGGCCTGCGTCCGGGTTCGATCGCCGATGCCAACGACGCCGCCCAGTTCGGTGAACTGGAAACCCTCGGCGAGCTGACCAAGATCGCCTGGAAGCACGATGTGCAGTGCATGATCGAAGGCCCCGGCCACGTGCCGATGCAGCTGATCAAGGAGAACATGGACAAGCAGCTGGAATGCTGCGACGAGGCGCCGTTCTACACCCTCGGCCCGCTGACCACCGACATCGCTCCGGGCTACGACCACATCACCAGCGGCATCGGCGCCGCGATGATCGGCTGGTTCGGCTGCGCCATGCTCTGCTACGTCACGCCCAAGGAGCACCTCGGCCTGCCGAACAAGGATGACGTCAAGACCGGCATCATCACCTACAAGATCGCAGCCCACGCCGCCGACCTGGCCAAGGGCCACCCCGGCGCGCAGATCCGCGACAACGCGCTGAGCAAGGCACGCTTCGAGTTCCGCTGGGAAGACCAGTTCAACCTCGGCCTGGACCCGGACACCGCCCGCGCCTTCCACGACGAGACCCTGCCCAAGGACTCGGCCAAGGTGGCGCACTTCTGCTCCATGTGCGGTCCGAAGTTCTGCTCGATGAAGATCACCCAGGAAGTCCGCGACTACGCCAAGGAACAGCGCATCAATGCCGTCGACCTGGACGCCGAGCAAGGCATGCAGGCCAAGGCCGAGGAGTTCAAGGCGCAGGGCAGCCAGCTCTACCAGCGCGTGTAGCAGGCCGTCATGGAAGCTTGATCTGGCGGCACTATGCTCGCTAGTGTGACGGGTAACGGGCCGCAGTCGGCGGACCACAGGTCTGCCGGGCCCGTTACGACCATCAGGAGTGTCCATGGACAAGAACGACATCGAAATCCTCGCGCGCGAGGCGTGCTTTCGCGGCTTCTACCGGCTCGACCGGATCAAGTTGCGCCACCGGCAATATGCCGGCGACATGGGCCCGCAACTGACCCGTGAGCTGTTCGTGCGCCACGACGCCGTCTGCGTCCTGCCCTACGACCCGCAACGCGACGAAGTGGTGCTGATCGAGCAGTTCCGTGTCGGCGCGATGGACAAGGCGGCCAACCCCTGGCTGCTGGAACTGGTCGCCGGCCTGATCGACAAGGACGAGGAGCCCGAGGAGGTCGCCCGTCGCGAAGCGGTCGAGGAAGCCGATCTGATTCTCGGCCCGCTGTGGCCGATCACCCAGTATTTCCCCTCGCCAGGCGGCTCCGACGAGTTCGTCCACCTGTTCCTCGGCCGTTGCGACAGCAGTGGCGCGGGCGGCGTACATGGTCTGCCCGAGGAAGGCGAGGACATCCGCGTGCACGTGCTGCCGCTGGAAGACGCCCTGGCTGCCGTGCGTGACGGGCGCATCAACAACGCGGCCAGCATCATCGCCCTGCAATGGCTGGCACTGAACCGCGACGAAGTACGAGGCATGTGGTCGTGAACCTGCTCCGCGAGCGCTATCGGGTCGACCTGGTCGAGCTGCAGGCCGCTTGCGAGGCCAACTACGCCCGCCTGATGCGCCTGCTGCCGCGCATGCGCGAACAGAGCGAGAGCCGCCGTGTCGCTCTGAGCCAGGGCGAGCACCTGCTCGGCATCCTGGCGCTGGAGGTGCTGGAAAGCTGCCCCTACACCACGACGCTGCGCGTTCGCCAGGAGCACAGCCTGCCCTGGTTGCCCGTGCCGCAGCTGGAAGTCAGGGTCTATCACGACGCGCGCATGGCCGAAGTGGTCGGCGCCGAGAATGCCCGCCGCCTGCACATTCGCTACCCCTACCCCAACGCGGCGATGCATCAACCGGATGAAAAGAGCCAGCTCAACCTGTTCCTCGGCGAATGGCTGAGCCACTGCCTGGCCTGCGGTCATGAACCCCAGCCGGTGATGTAGCTCCGCCCACCCGGCGATCAAGCTTTTCACTCCCTGGCCGATAGCGCGACGTTGTGCCAGTTTCTGTGATCGGTGTCCGCTTCCTGGGTTTTCCCTTTGCTGCGGCAGCCACCATAATTGCTCTGATTGAGCCCTAGGAGACGGTCTTGCCGAGCCTGCCCATCCCATCCGCTGATTCTTCGGTCCTGCTGGTGCAGTTGTCCGACAGTCACCTGTTCGCCGAAGCGGACGGCAAGCTGCTGGGCATGGATACCTGCGACAGCTTGCAACGCGTGATCGAGCAGGTGCAGCAGGAGCAGCCACAGATCGACCTGATCCTGGCCACCGGCGATCTGTCGCAGGACGGCAGCGTGGCGTCCTACGAGCGTTTCCGGCAGCTCACCGCACCGATCGGCGCGCCGTGCCGCTGGCTGGCCGGCAACCATGACGAAACCCCGCCCATGCAGGCCGTGTGCAAGGACAGCGAGCTGCTGCAGCCGGTGATCGACCTCGGCGCCTGGCGCATCATCATGCTCGACTCGTCGATCCCCGGCGCCGTTCCCGGTTTTCTGGCCGACAGCCAGCTCGAACTGCTGCAGCGCGCCCTCGACGAAGCGCCGCAACGCCACCACCTGGTCTGCCTGCACCACCACCCGGTGGCCATCGGCTGCAAATGGATGGACCCCATCGGCCTGCGCAATCCCGATGCGCTGTTCGCCATCCTCGACCGCCACCCACAGGCGCGCGCCGTGCTCTGGGGGCATATCCACCAGGAATTCGACCAGCCGCGCGGCAACCTGCGCCTGCTCGCCTCGCCGTCGACCTGCGTGCAGTTCGCCCCCGGCAGCGAGGAGTTCCAGGTCGGCAGCGAGGCCCCCGGCTATCGCTGGCTGCGCCTGCACGCCGATGGCACGCTGGACACCGGGATATCCCGCGTCACCGGCATCCACTTCGAAGTGGATTACAGCGTCAAGGGCTATTGAACCAGCGGCAAGCGAGACGTGCAGCCCAACGGCCACCGCCCGGCGTTTTCTTGCAGCCTGCAGCTTGCAGCTTGTAACCGCTTTTTGTAGTAGCCTCCCGCTCCATGACTGCATCCATCCTCTATATCCACGGCCTGAACAGCTCGCCGGCCTCGCACAAGGCCAGCCAGCTGAGTCGCGCCATGGCCCGTCTGGGCCTGGCCGACCGGCTGCGCGTGCCGGCGCTGCATCATCACCCGCGCCAGGCCATGGCCCAGTTGCAGGCGCTCGTCGCCGAACTGGGCGCACCCGTGCTGGTGGGCAGCTCCCTGGGTGGCTACTACGCCACCTGCCTGGCCGAGCAGCATGGCCTCAAGGCACTGCTGATCAACCCGGCGGTACGGCCTCACCTGCGCTTCGACGGCTACCTCGGCCCGCAGAAGAACTACTACAGCGACGAGACCTGGGAACTCACCGAGGATCACGTCGCGGCGCTGGCCGAGTTCGAGGTCGCGCCCCCCGTCGATGCCGAGCGCTATCAGGTGTGGTTGCAGACCGCCGACGAAACCCTCGACTACCGCGACGCCGAGCGTTACTACCGCGCCGGCGCGCTGCGCATCCAGGCCGGTGGCGACCACGGTTTCCAGGGATTCGCCGAACGTCTTCCGATACTCTTCGCTTTTGCCGGCATTGACGCCACACTCTGGCGCGATATCGACTTTTCCGCATTCAATTGATGAACAAGAGAGCCCATGGCCCAGCAGAACGCCTATAACGCCGATGCCATCGAAGTCCTTTCCGGCCTCGACCCGGTGCGCAAGCGCCCGGGCATGTACACCGACACCACGCGCCCCAACCACCTCGCCCAGGAAGTGATCGACAACAGCGTCGACGAGGCCCTGGCCGGTCACGCCAAGTCGATCCAGGTGATCCTGCACGAGGACAACTCGCTGGAAGTGCTCGACGACGGCCGCGGCATGCCGGTGGACATCCACCCGGAAGAAGGCGTTCCCGGCGTCGAGCTGATCCTCACCAAGCTGCACGCCGGTGGCAAGTTCAGCAACAAGAACTACCAGTTCTCCGGTGGTCTGCACGGCGTCGGCATCAGCGTGGTCAACGCCCTGTCGACGCGCGTGGTGGTGACCGTCAAGCGTGACGGCAGCGAGTACCAGATGAGCTTCGCCGACGGTTTCAAGGCCAGCGACCTGCAGGTGATCAGCAGCGTCGGCAAGCGCAACACCGGCACCAGCGTGCACTTCTGGCCGGACGCCAAGTACTTCGACTCCTTCAAGTTCTCGGTCAGCCGCCTCAAGCACGTGCTCAAGGCCAAGGCCGTGCTGTGCCCGGGGCTGTCCGTCACCTTCGAAGACAAGGCCGCCGGCGACAAGGTCGAGTGGCACTACGAGGACGGCCTGCGCTCCTACCTGGTCGATGCCGTCAGCGAGTTCGAACGCCTGCCCGCCGAGCCCTTCTGCGGCACGCTGGCCGGCAACAAGGAAGCGGTGGACTGGGCCCTGCTGTGGCTGCCGGAAGGCGGCGACGCCGTGCAGGAAAGCTACGTCAACCTGATCCCCACCGCGCAGGGCGGCACCCACGTCAATGGCTTGCGCCAGGGCCTGCTGGACGCCATGCGCGAGTTCTGCGAGTTCCGCAACCTGCTGCCGCGCGGCGTCAAGCTGGCCCCGGAAGACGTCTGGGAGCGCATCGCCTTCGTCCTGTCGATGAAGATGCAGGACGCCCAGTTCTCCGGCCAGACGAAGGAGCGCCTGTCCTCCCGCGAGGCCGCCGCCTTCGTCTCCGGCGTGGTCAAGGACGCTTTCAGCCTGTGGCTCAACGCCAACCCGGAAACCGGCCTGGCCCTGGCCGAACTGGCCATCAGCAATGCCGGCCGACGCCTCAAGGCGGGCAAGAAGGTCGAACGCAAGAAGATCACCCAGGGCCCGGCACTGCCTGGCAAGCTGGCTGACTGCGCCGGGCAGAACCCGCTGCGCTGCGAGCTGTTCCTGGTCGAGGGTGACTCCGCCGGCGGCAGCGCCAAGCAGGCGCGCGACAAGGAATTCCAGGCCATCATGCCGCTGCGCGGCAAGATCCTGAACACCTGGGAAGTCGATGGCAGCGAAGTGCTGGCCTCGCAGGAAGTGCATGACATCGCCGTGGCCATCGGTATCGATCCGGGCTCGAGCGATCTCTCCGGCCTGCGCTACGGCAAGATCTGCATCCTCGCCGACGCCGACTCCGACGGCCTGCACATCGCCACCCTGCTCTGCGCCCTGTTCGTGCGCCACTTCCGTACGCTGGTCGATGCCGGACATGTCTACGTCGCCATGCCGCCGCTGTACCGCATCGACCTGGGCAAGGAGATCTTCTACGCCCTGGACGACGCCGAGCGCGACGGCATTCTCGACCGCCTGGTGGCCGAGAAGCGCCGCGGCAAGCCACAGGTCACGCGCTTCAAGGGCCTCGGTGAGATGAACCCGCCCCAGCTGCGCGAAACCACCATGGACCCGAACACCCGGCGTCTGGTGCAGCTGACCTTGGACGACTTCGAAGGCACCCGCGAAGTGATGGACATGCTCCTGGCGAAGAAACGCGCCGGCGACCGCAAGAGCTGGCTGGAAACCAAGGGCAACCTGGCCGAGGTTCTGGCTTGATGCGCCATCACCTCCTCGCACTCGGTCTGTTGGCCGGCGTGGCCAACGCCGAGCCGGTGCAGCTGGAAGAGCTGCAGCTGCAGCGCGAGTTCCCGGTAACCCAGATGCCCAGCGGCCACCTGTCCGGCCTGGCGATGTGCGGTGAAGCCCTGTGGGCGGTGTCCGACCGTGACGACGATCGCCTCTACCAGCTGCACCAGGAGGATGACCTGCTGCGTGCCGAGGCGGAGACCTTCGTCGCCCCCGAACCGCCGGAAAGCACCCTGCCCTGGGGCCTGCGCATGCGCAACTGGGCGGCCGGGCTGGTACGCGGCGGCAAGCTGGACTTCGAAGGCCTGTCCTGCGACACGCAGGGCAATCGCTACCTGATCAGCGAGACCCGCGCCGCCGTGCTGCAGGTCGCCAGCAACGGCAGCACCGAGTGGCTCAACCTGCCCGGCGCCGTGGTCCGCCAGGCCCGCGCCAGCGGCATGCTGCTGCATTTCAACCAGGGTTTCGAGGGCATCGCCGTCGACCCTGCCGGTGAACGCCTGTGGCTCGCCGCCGAACAGCGCCGTCGTGGCCTGGCCGTGCTGCATCGGCGTGGCAGCAGCTGGCGTTGCACGGGAGGCTGCGTGCTGACCAGCGAAGGCGGCGACGAGTCCTCGCCAGCCGCCCTGGGTGGGCAGATGGCCGCACGCGACTTCTCCGGGCTGGCCTACTTCGGCGAGAAACTCTTCACCCTCGAGCGGCAGTCCCACCGCATCTGTCGGCGCGCGCTGGGCGACGGCGTGGCGGAGCTGTGCTGGTCGTTCGCCGACGAGGCCTTGCGCGAGCCCCGTCGCTACGCCCAGGACTACGGCATGGCCGAAGCCCTGTGGATCGACAAGGAAGGCGCCTGGATCGGCCTCGACAATGGCGAACAGCCCCGTGGCGATGGCGAGCAACGCCCGATCGTCTGGCGCTTTGCCGCGCCCAGGGGCGGCTGGAGCCAGCGCTCGTGAGCGAGCAGGCGCCTGGCCGCCGCGCCGGACGGGTCATGCTGGTGCTCGCCTGGGGCGCCGGCCTGCTGCTGGCCACGCACTTCTTCGGCAACTGGGAAGACAGCCAGCGCAACCCGAACCAGACGCCACAGTCCGTGCACGGCAACGGCTTCGTCGAGGTCAGCCTGGCCAGCAGTCGCCAGGGCCACTACCTGGTGAACGGCGAGATCGACGGTCAGGAAGTGACCTTCCTGCTCGACACCGGCGCCACCGCCGTGGCCGTCCCCGAAGCCCTGGCGCGCAAGCTCGGCCTGAAGCGCGGCGCGCCGATCACCCTGAGTACCGCCAATGGCCGCAGCACGGGCCATCGCACACGCCTGGCGACCCTGCGCCTGGGCGATATCGAACTGCGCGACGTCGCGGCCCTGATCGCCCCCGGCATGGACGGCGACGAAGTGCTGCTGGGCATGAGCGCGCTGCAACAACTCGAATTCAGTCAGAAGGGCGGCACCCTGGTGCTGCGCCAATCAACCTTGCAATGAGGCCCGCATGAGCGAATCCCTCGATTTGAGCCTGGAAGGCGTGGAACGTCGGTCACTCGCCGACTTCACCGAGCAGGCCTATCTCAACTACTCCATGTACGTGATCATGGACCGCGCCCTGCCGCACATCGGCGACGGCCTCAAGCCCGTACAGCGGCGTATCGTCTATGCCATGAGCGAACTGGGCCTGGACGCCGACGCCAAGCACAAGAAGTCCGCGCGGACCGTCGGTGACGTGCTCGGCAAGTTCCACCCGCACGGCGACAGCGCCTGCTACGAAGCCATGGTGCTGATGGCGCAGCCGTTCAGCTACCGCTACACCCTGGTCGACGGCCAGGGCAACTGGGGTGCGCCGGACGATCCCAAGTCCTTCGCCGCCATGCGCTACACCGAGGCGCGCCTGTCGCGCTACTCGGAAGTGCTGCTGGCCGAGCTTGGCCAGGGCACCGTCGACTGGGTACCGAACTTCGACGGCACCCTCAACGAGCCGGCGACACTGCCGGCACGCCTGCCCAACCTGCTGCTCAACGGCACCACCGGTATCGCCGTGGGCATGGCCACCGACGTGCCGCCGCACAACCTGCGGGAAGTCGCCGCCGCCTGCGTACGCCTGCTGGATGAGCCGGGCGCGACCGTCGAGCAGCTCTGCGAGCACATCCAGGGCCCGGACTTCCCCACCGAAGCGGAAGTCATCACGCCCAAGGCCGACCTGCTGAAGATCTACGAGAACGGTCGCGGCTCGGTACGCATGCGCGCCGTGTATCGCGTCGAGGACGGTGACATCGTCGTCACCGCCCTGCCGCACCAGGTCTCCGGCTCCAAGGTCCTGGAGCAGATCGCCGCGCAGATGCAGGCCAAGAAGCTGCCGATGGTCGCCGACCTGCGCGACGAGTCGGACCACGAGAACCCGACCCGCATCGTCATCATCCCGCGCTCCAACCGCGTCGACGTCGACGAGCTGATGACCCACCTGTTCGCCACCACCGACCTGGAGTCCAGCTACCGGGTCAACACCAACGTCATCGGCCTCGACGGCAAGCCGCAGGTCAAGGACCTGCGCACCCTGCTGCGCGAATGGCTGGAGTACCGGGGCGGCACCGTGCGTCGCCGCCTGCAGTTCCGCCTGGACAAGGTGGAGAAGCGCCTGCACCTGTTGGAAGGCTTGCTGATCGCCTTCCTCAACCTCGACGAAGTGATCCGTATCATCCGCACCGAGGACCATCCCAAGCCGGTGCTGATGGAGACTTTCGGCCTCACCGACGTGCAGGCCGACTACATCCTCGACACCCGCCTGCGCCAACTGGCCCGCCTGGAAGAAATGAAGATCCGCGGCGAGCAGGACGAACTGGCCAAGGAGCGCGAGAAGCTGCTGGCCCTGCTCGGCAGCGAAGCCAAGCTGAAGAAGCTGGTGCGCAAGGAAATCATCGAGGACGCCGAGAAGTACGGCGACGACCGCCGTTCGCCGATCGTCGCGCGCGCCGAGGCCAAGGCCCTGTCGGAAACCGAGCTGATGCCGACCGAACCGGTCACCGTGGTGCTCTCGGAAAAAGGCTGGGTGCGTTGCGCCAAGGGGCACGACATCGATGCCACCGGCCTCTCCTACAAGGCCGGCGACGGCTTCAAGGCCGCCGCACCGGGGCGCTCCAACCAGTACGCGGTGTTCATCGACTCCACCGGGCGCAGCTACTCGCTGACCGCCCATTCGCTGCCCTCGGCGCGTGGCCAGGGCGAACCGCTGACCGGCCGCCTGACCCCGCCACCGGGCGCCAGCTTCGAATGCGTGATGCTGCCGGAAGACAGCGCCCTGTACGTGATCGCCTCCGATGCCGGCTACGGCTTCGTGGTCAAGGGCGAGGACCTGCAGGCCAAGAACAAGGCCGGCAAGGCCCTGCTGACCCTGCCCAACGGCGCCAGGGTGGTGCCGCCCAAGCCGGTGACGAGTCTGGAGGACGACTGGCTGGCCGCGGTGACGACCGAAGGTCGCCTGCTGCTGTTCAAGGTCACCGACCTGCCGCAACTGGGCAAAGGCAAGGGCAACAAGATCATCGGTATCCCCGGCGAGCGCGTGGCCTCACGCGAGGAGTACCTGACCGATCTGGCCGTCCTGCCCAATGGCGCCAGTTTGGTTTTACAGGCCGGGAAGCGTACCCTGACACTCAAAGCCGACGATCTGGAACACTACAAGGGTGAGCGCGGCCGCCGTGGCAACAAGCTGCCTCGCGGCTTCCAGCGCGTCGACCAGCTTCTGGTGGAATAGCGTCGGCAGACATGCCGTCCATTCGTGATGTCCGCGCTACCGGCAAGCGGCCAAGGCTGGAGTCGTAGCGCGGTTTGACGGATGATACGCGCCCTGGGTCATGCGCGAATGACCTCACCTGCATGATATGGGATCGATGTGCAGCTGCCCCAGAAGCGGCTGCCGGGAACGAATGATGACTGTAGTACGCCCCCTGGCCGTGCTTCTGATGACGCTGCTCACGCTCAGTGGTTGCAGCCTGCTGCAGCAGAAGCCCGTACCGCTCTATCAACTGGACAGTGGCAGCGCCGAGACGCCGACCAAGGACAATGGTGTCACGGTCCTGGTCGGCCCGATCAGCGTGGCCGACTACCTGCGCCAGCAGAACCTGCTGCAACGCCAGGCTGACGGCAGCCTGGTGGCGGCGCAGAACGCTCGCTGGGCCAGCGGCCTGGCCAACGACATCGACCAGCAGATGCTGCGTCAGCTGGCCTGGCGCCTGGATAGCCAGCGCCTGGTTCTGGCCCCTGCTGCACCTGGCTTCAGTGCCGATGCCCAGGTCATGCTGACCATTACCCGTCTCGACTCCGGCCCCACTCAACCGGCCGTGCTGGAGGCCCAGTGGCGTCTGCTCGACCGTCGCGGGCAACTGCGCGACAGCCGCCTGATCCGCCTGGAAGAAGCTCACAGCGGCACGCTGGCCGAACAGGTAAAGGCGCAGAGCACGCTGGTGCAGCGCCTGGCCAGCGAGCTGGCCGTCGCCATCCAGCCGATCGCCATCGCCGAGGACCCGACGCCGGAGCCGCCGCGCCGCAAGCCGCCCGTTGCCAAGGCCAAGCCGGAAGAGCCCGCCGGGCCGAAGATCCCGGTGGCCGAGCCGATCAAGATCGATACGGAAGTCTTCCGTTTCTAAGCAAAAAGCCCGCAAATGCGGGCTTTTTTCATGGTGTGCCGCGCTATTTCAGCTCACTGGAACTCTTGCCCAGCAGGCGCCTGGCAACGATCAGCAACTGGATCTGCTGGGTGCCCTCGAAGATATCGAGGATCTTCGAATCCCGCGCCCACTTCTCCAGCAGCTCATCCTCGGCATAACCGCTGGCGCCCGCCAGCTCGACGCACTTGAGCGTCACCTCGCTGGCAACGCGCCCAGCCTTGGCCTTGGCCATCGACGCTTCCCTGGAGTTGGGCAGCTTGTTGTCGGCCATCCAGGCCGCCTTGAGCGTCAGCAGACGCGCAGCCTCCCATTCGGCTTCCAGGCGGTAGAGCGTCGCTTCGGCATGGCTGACGCTGAGCAGCGGCCGGCCATGGTCCAGGCGACAACCGGCCTCGCGCAGCAGCTCACGGGTACGATCGAGCGCGGCCTTGGCCACGCCGACCGCCATCCCCGCGACCAGCGGCCGGGTATTGTCGAAGGTTTCCATGACCCCGGCGAAGCCCTTCTGCACATCGACTTCCGCGTTGCCCAGCAGGTTGGCCGCCGGCACGCGGCAGTCAGTGAAACTGATCGATGCCGTGTCCGAGGCCTTGATGCCAAGCTTCTTCTCCAGGCGCGTCACCGTCATACCGGGCGTGCCCTTCTCCACCACGAACGACTTGATCGCCGCCCGCCCCAGACTGCGATCGAGACTGGCCCAGACCACCACGGCATCGGCACGCTCGCCGGAGGTGACGAAGATCTTCTCGCCATTGATCACATAATGATCACCGTCCTTCACGGCGGTGGCGCGAATCGCTGCAGAGTCCGAGCCACAGCCCGGCTCGGTGATGGCCATCGCGGCCCAGGTCCTGCCCAGGCGGGCCAGCTGCTCGTCATTGGCGACTGCGGCAATGGCGGCGTTGCCCAGCCCCTGACGCGGCATGGCCAGGAGCAGGCCGACATCGCCCCAGCACAACTCCATCACGCCCAGCAGCGCGGCCATGTTGCCGCCATTCTTGACGCCCTCCTGCTGCTCGCGCGCCGCGCCACGCTTGCTCGCCGAGCCGGCACCGACGGCATCGGGCGAGCCCTCGTTCATGCCGTCGAGCAGCGCGGCCAGCATGTCCAGCTCCTTCGGATAGGCATGCTCGGCCTTGTCGTACTTGCGCGAGATCGGCCGCAGATAGCGGGCCGCGACCTGATGGGCCTGGCGCTGCAGGCCGGCGAACTTCTTCGGGGTTTCCAGATTCATGATGAGCTACCTGTCAGAGATGAAGACCACCGGCGAGCACCGCCAGGCTGCGCAGGTCGCGGTACCAGCGCTCGACCGGGTGCTCCTGAGTGAAACCGTGACCGCCGAGCAACTGCACCGCGTCGCAACCGATCTTCATCGCCTTCTCGGTACAGAGCAGGTGAGCCAGATAGGCTTCGCGGTGAAACGGCCTGCCGCTCTCGGCCAGCGCACAGGCGCGCCACAGCATCAGGCGCATGGATTCGAGTTCGATGGCCATCTCGGCGATCATGAAGGCCACACCCTGGCGATGACTGATCGGCTCACCGAAGGCCTGCCGCTCGTTGCAGTAAGGCACCACGTAGTCCAGCGCGGCCTGCGCGGTGCCCACCGCCAGGGCACAGAAGGCCAGCGCCGAGCAATCGAGAAAGGCGCGAAAATCGAAATCGGCCGCCGCCAGGCGCTGCCCGGCGGGCACCTTGACCGACTTGAACTGGATACGCGCCAGTTCGCAGGCCTTGAGCCCCATGGCCGGATCGGCCTGCCGCGTGATGCCCTTGCTGGCCGCGTCGACGAGGAACAACGCCGCTCCGTCGCTGGCCCGCGCAGTCACCAGCAGGCGACTGGCGGACATGCCGCCAAGCACCAGCACCTTCTCGCCATCGAGCAGGTAATGCTTGCCACGTCGCCGGGCGCGGGTCGCAGGCGCTTGCGGGTCTGCCAGAACGGCCGCTTCGGTCACCGCCAGGGCATGCAGCGGGGCCCCTTCGTCGCTGACGAAGGCGGGCAGCCACTCGGCCTGCTGCTGCGAGGAGCCCCAACGGCGAATGCAGTTGGCCGCTGACAACGGCCCCAGCAGCGTGGCTGCCAGCGAGAAGTCGCCCCGGGCCAGGCTCTCGGCGATCAGCGCGTTGCTCAGCACGGTGCGTTCGCCGGCCAGGCCGCCCTGCGCTTCACTGACCCCGTAGTGCACCAGCCCCAGCTCGCGAGCCTGGTTCAGCAGCGCTGCCGGCACCCGCCCCTCGCCATCGGCCTCGTGCGCCGCCGGGCGCAACACGTCCAGCGCGAAGCCCTGGAGCATGTCCACCAGCATCTGCTGATCATCGGAGAGAGTCAGGTCGAACAGGTCGCCGCCCTGCGGGCGTTCGATACGCGGCTTGCCGGACGCGCGCTGGGCGACCAGGCGAAAGCTGGCGCGACTGCCGCTGTAGATGAACTTCTCGAAGGGTTTGCGCAAGTTCAGGCGGTCCGGCCAGTCGGCCTGCGCCACCTTGCTCAGTACGCTCAGGGCCTGGCCCTGTACATCGACTTTCATGGCATCTCGCTCCACGCGGGTGATGCCACCGATGATGCGCCGGCCGCTGGCGAGCGACTATGACCCTCAAGCCGCGAGCACACGGCAGTCGGGTCAAGCCGGAAGCAGCGTGGGCATGGCTGGCGCCAGGCCCACTGCCGGCATCACTTGTTGCGGATTTTCTCGACGATGGCCGTGGTGGAGCTGTTCTCCACCAGGCCGAGGACACGGACCTCGCCGCCATAGGCCTGGACGATGTCGGCGCCCACCACCTGGTCGACGCCATAGTCGCCGCCCTTGACCAGCACGTCCGGCTGCACCTGCTTGAGCAGGCGCTCCGGGGTGTCCTCGCTGAAGCTCACCACCCAGTCCACCGCACCGAGGCCGGCGAGCACCGCCATGCGACGGTCGACGGCGTTGATCGGCCGGCCCGGGCCTTTCAGGCGACTGACCGAGGCGTCGTCATTGATCGCCACGATCAGCCGGTCACCCTGCGCGCGCGCCTGCTCCAGGTAGGTCACGTGGCCGGCATGGAGGATGTCGAAGCAGCCGTTGGTGAAGACGATCCTCTCGCCATGGGCCCGCGCGTCCTCGATGGCGATGAGCAGCTGGTCCAGGCTCAGCACGCCGCGCTCGGAACCTTCCTCGCGCTGGACCGCGCGGCGCAATTCCGGAGCGCTGATCGCCGCCGTACCCAGCTTGCCGACGACGATGCCCGCTGCGAGATTGGCCAGGGCCACGGCATTCGGCAGTTCCTCGCCGGCGGCGATGGAGGCCGCCAGAGTGGAGATCACGGTGTCACCCGCGCCGGTCACGTCGAACACTTCGCGGGCACGGGCCGGCAGGTGCAGCGGCGCGTGCTCCGGGCGCAGCAGGGTCATGCCATGCTCGCCACGGGTCACCAGCAAGGCGCCCAGCTCCAGCTCGCGCATCAGCCTGGCGCCCTTGCTGACCAGCTCGGCCTCGTCGACGCAACCGCCGACGATGGTCTCGAACTCGTGCAGGTTGGGGGTGATCAGGCTGGCGCCGCGATAGATGGAGAAATCCTTGCCCTTGGGGTCAGCCAGCACCGCGATGCCGCGAGCACGCGCCAGCTGGATCAGTGCCTGATGATTCTGCAGTGCGCCCTTGCCGTAATCGGAGAGCACCAGCACCTTGACCCCGGCGAGCAACTGCTCGACCTCACGCGCCAGCGCCGCGCTGTCGGTATCGAAAGGCTCCTCGAAGTCCATGCGCAGCAGTTGCTGGTGGCGGCTCATCACCCGCAACTTGACGATGGTCGGCTGCTCGTCGAGACGCTGGAAGTGGGTTTCCACGCCCACCCCACGCAGGCTGTCGCTGAGGCTGTCGGCGGCTTCGTCCACACCGGTCACGCCGACCAGCAGGGCACGCGAGCCGAGCGCCGCGATATTCAGGGCGACGTTGGCAGCGCCACCGGGACGATCCTCGATCTGGTCGACCCGCACCACCGGCACCGGCGCCTCCGGAGAGATCCGTGAGGTACCGCCATGCCAGTAGCGATCGAGCATCACGTCGCCCACCACCAGAACGGCGGCTTGGTCATAGCGGGGCATGGTCAGTTTCATTGCGGCTCCAGAAGGGGAGAAAAACGGGAAAAATCATAGCATGACCAACTCGGGGCACGACTCAGCGCTGGCGTACCCAGAACAGCTCGTGCCGGCGCACCGCCTTGCGGAAGAACTCGTCCTCGCCCGTGGCGGGCCAGCGACGCCCGGCCAGCAGCCGCTGGATCAGGCGGCGCAGGCGCTTCTTCAGCGGCAGCGCGCCCTGCAGGTCATGCTGCAGGGCCAGCGCCATGGCCTTGTCCAGCTGCCGCTCGGCATCGAGCAACGGGCTCCACAGGCGATCGGCAGGCAGCGCACTGATCGCCGGCGGCAGGGCGATGCCCATGCCCGCCGGGCCCATCGGCCAGCGGTCGTTGTCATGCAGGTGGTTGGCGTACAGCAGCAGGGTCTGCGGCTGCCAGCGAGTCTGCGCGCAGGCCTCGAGCACGGCGCGCGTGCTGGCGACGTGATCGTGATGCGGGTCCAGCTCCGGGTGCGGGGTCAGCAACACCTCGGGGCGGTAATGCTCGATCACCGCGGCCAGATCGGCGATCAGGTTGTCCCAGGTCGGCTGGCCGTCGGCATCGGCGGGCAGAGACAGCGGATTGTGCCGGCGCACGCTGCGCACATCGCATTCGCCGGACTCGCGCGAGGCGAACGGCGTCTGCGGCTGCTCGGCCATGGCAGGCAATTGCAGGCAGTAGTAGCCAAGCTGGACGCAGCGCGCCTGCGCCACGCCGCCCCAGAGTGGCGCGGCCAGGCTGTCCCAGGCACGCAGGCGGCCCTTCAGACGGGCCGCAGCGGCCTGATCCAGGCCCAGGCGCTGATAGCCCTGCGCCTCGATCTCGCCCTGAGTCAGGGTGACGATGGCCGTCTCGGACGAGCGGCTGTACTGACCGAAAGCCGCCAGTTCGGCGTCGTCGGCATGCGGCGCGATGATCAGCATGCGCTGCGCGGCGAAGTCGGGATTGCGCATGGCATGCAGGCGCAGCCCGGCGCCGATGCGACAGCAGCGCGGGACGATGCTCAGCCCATGCGCCTGTTGCCCGGACAGGTTGAGGTAACGCCGCCCCGCCACGCCACGCTCGAAGTCCTGGCGGTCATCGCCGATCCGCACATGGGGATCGAGCCAGCGCCCGAGCCAGGTCGCCTGCAGGCGCAGTTCGAGCAGCAGGGTGTCGTAACCCGCGAGATCGGCCTCGACCTGCAACGCACCCTGCTCGATACGCACCGGCACACTGACGCAATCGGCCGGGAAGTCATACTGGTAGTCATCGCGCGGCGAATAGAACAGATGATCGGCGAACCAGGCCTCATGCGCGATCCAGCCCAGCACCAGCAGCAGTGGCGGCAGCCACCAGGCGACGAAGACGCCCAGCAGCGCCAGCGCCAGCAGGGCCAGCAGCAGGGCCGTGCGCTTGTTGCGCCGATGGCGTTTGAGCAGTTGTTGCTTGCGTCCGTTCATCGCCTCACACCTGATAGACCGGCACCCGGTTGCACCAGCGGTCCTTGTACTCGCGATCGGCACGGCCGAAGGAGTAGCGCAGCGGCTTGCCCAACGCCCGTGCCTGTTCCCACTCGTGCTGCGTGTTGACGAAGCTGAGCACGCTGCCGGGGCTGAACTCGCGCTGCTGCGGATCGACCCCGCCGTTGATGTACTCGAGGCTGACCCACTGCGGCGCCTCCACGCGATAGAGCACCTGGATCGCCACCGGCTCGTCATTCAGGTAGATCAGCGAACCGGTCATGAACTCGCGCAACAGGCCAAACACCTCGGCCAGGTGATCCTTACCCGTGGCCTCGAAGCCCCAGCGGCGCTGGAACAGGTCGCCGTAGATGCGCGCCTGCTCCTGCGCGGTCAGCTCCAGCATCGGCCGGATCACGCCGCCCGCCTCTTCCAGCAGACGCTGTTCGCGACGCTGGTTGTAGCGGAATTTCTTGCTGTACTGCTCCGGCTCACGCGCCAGCGCCAGGCCCTCGGGCTGCTCGCTGACACCGAGAAGCCCGGCGGCATTCAGCTCGGACAGGTAGCGCGCACGGTGGCGCAGCGCGACCTGTGCGCCAGCCGCCAGCGGCAGGATGATTTCGGCATTGCCCAGATCGAACAGACCGCGCTTGCCGCGTTGCTTGAGCACATCCTTGGACAGGGCCAGGTGCCGCCCCCAGGTGGCGATGGCCGCATGCAGCTGGCCATCGACCTGCCAGCCCAGGTAGCGCACGGCAATACCGGCCAGCCCGGCCAGCCGTGCCACCACCTCGGGATGCGTCGCCACGCTGCCGCCGAAACGTGCCCACGCGTCGGCATAATCGGCTGCCGAAATCGGCGCCCAGCCCCGTTCACGCCAGAATTGCAGATGACTCAACATCAGGCGTCGTGCTCGTCAGTGACGACCGCATCGCCCTCTTCGAACTGCTTGGCATGCAGACGCGCGTAATAGCCATTCTGCGCCAGCAGTTCGGCGTGAGTGCCACGCTCGACGATCTGCCCCTGATCCATCACCAGGATCAGGTCGGCCTTCTCGATGGTGGTCAGACGGTGCGCGATGACCAGCGTGGTACGCCCCTGCATCACCTGATCCAGCGCGGCCTGGATATGCCGCTCGGATTCGGTATCGAGCGCCGACGTGGCCTCGTCGAGGATCAGCAGTGGCGCATCCTTGAGCAGCGCGCGGGCAATGGCCAGGCGCTGACGCTGGCCACCGGAGAGCAGCACGCCGTTCTCGCCGACCAGGGTGTCGTAACCCTGGGGCATTTTCTCGATGAACTCGGCGGCATAGGCATCGCCCGCCGCCTGACGCACGGACTCCAGTGGCGCACCGGCCAGGTCGCCATAGGCGATATTGTTGCGCACGGTGTCGTTGAACAGGGTGACGTGCTGGGTCACCAGCGCGATGTGCCGACGCAGGTTGCGCAGGGTGTAGTCCTCGACGTCCAGGCCGTCGAGCAGGATCTGCCCCTGCTCGTGGTGGTAGAAACGCGGAATCAGGTTGGCCAGGGTCGACTTGCCACTGCCGGAGCGGCCGACCAGCGCCACCATCTGCCCGGGCTCGGCGACGAAGGAGATGTTTTCCAGCACCGGTTTCTCGGTGCCCGGATAACTGAAGCTGAGGTCACGCACCTCGAGCCGGCCGCTGACACGCTCACGCGCCTGCGTGCCATGATCGACCTCGGGCTCCTCATCGAGCTGCTCGAAGATGCTCTCGGCGCCTGCCACACCACGCTGAATGGTCGAGCTGACCTCGGAGAGCTGGCGTATGGGCTTGGGCAGCAGGCCGGCAAGCGTAATGTATGCGACCAGATCGCCAGCCGATGCATCACCGCGCAGCAACAGCACCAGGAACATCAGGACGGCCATGGCACTGTAGATGACCAACTGCAGCGACGGGGTGTAGACCGCATTGGTCTTGACCATCTTCAGTTGCTTGAGTTTGTTCTCTTCACTGGCATCGAGAAAGCGCGTTCTCTCGTAGTCCTCGCCACCGAAGCTGCGCACCACGCGATAACCCTGGATGCTCTCGGACGTCACATGCGTGACGTCGCCCATGCTGGTCTGAATCTTCTTGCTCTGCTTGCGAAACTTCTTGCTGGTGCTGGTCACCATCACGCCAATCACGGGCAGGATCGCCACCATGACCAGGGTCAGCTTCCAGTTCATCCACAGCAACGTGGCAAACAGGAAAATGACCGTCATCCCCTCACGCACCACGACCTTGATCGCATCGGTGGCCGCACCGGTGACCATGGTCACGTTATAGGTGATCCGCGAGATCAGGTGTCCTGAATTATGGCTATCGAAGTAGCGATTGGGGAGCGTCAACAGATTGTTGAACAGGGCCACCCGCAGGTCCTGCACCAGCCCCATCGAGACCTTGGCCAGATAGTAGTTGCCAAGAAAGGACCCGACGCCCTGCCACAGCGCGATGAACACGATAAGCAGCGGTACGGCCTGCAGCAGTCTGAGATGGGCCAGCCAGGGCGCATGTTCGAGCAGCCAGGGGGCCTTTGCGAACAGACTCGCCTCGGGATTGGACAGACCGTCGACGAAGTACTTGAGAATGTAGCCCAGCATCGGCTGAGTCGAGGCGAAGATCAGAAAGCCGACGATACTGAGCAGAAACAAACCGATGTAGGGCCTGACATAGCTCAGCAGGCGGAAATAGATTTTCAGGCTAGAGCCGGATGGCGAGTCGCCAGAGGTATCGGTCATGGGTAGTTGCCGTGGCCAGAACGGGGGGCGCATATTATCACAGCGCCTGTTGCGCACAGGACGCGCGAAATCTGTGAGCATATCCCGTAGAATCCCGCCCTCGACTCACCATCAGGGAATACGCACTGCATGTCATCTGCCATTCGCACTTGGCCGCGTAACACGTCAGATTTCATCAGTACCTGGCTGCTACCGCTGGGATATCTCTGCCTGTTGACCAGCCTCACCTGGCTGGAGGATCGAAGCCTCTATCACAAGCTGTTCTACGGTTTGATGGCAGCCCCGGCGTTGCTGGTGCTGATACTGCAACCCAGACGCTGCGCGCCTCTTCTCAGGGATCCCACGTTCCTCGCGTTCCTGGCCTATGCCTCGTGGGCGCTGCTCAGCATTGCCTGGTCTGGCACCGAAGACTCTGCTGGCTCGCTGATCAAACGTCCACTGTATATCTCGATGCTCTTCACAGCCTGCGCACTGATGGTTGAGCAGAACCACGCGCGCTTCATTCAGGTCATCCGGGTAGCTTCGCTGCTGATCATTCCGCTCGCTACCTACGGCCTGGTCGATTTCTTGCTGCACTACTCCAGTGGCGCTCGCTTGGTCGGCACCGGCGCGCTGGACAATCCTCTGCTCAGTTCGCACCTGTTCGGTTTCTTCTGCATCATCTGGCTTGGCTGGGTGATGACGGCCCCGGTCAGGCAAAGCCTGCTGGCACTGGTCCCCCTGGCCCTGCTGCTGGCAACACTGCTCGCTACCGGGTCACGCACCCCCATTCTGGCATCAGCGCTTGCGGCTGGCTGGCTGATCCTCTGCTGCTGGAACGCTCGTTCGGCGATACTCGTCGGCCTCGGATTCGCCTGTCTCGCAGCACTGCTAATGCTTTTTCCAGAGAGCCTGCTCAACCGCGGGACATCGTATCGCCTGGAAATCTGGCAACTCGCGCTGGACAAGATTGCCGTCCACCCATGGTTGGGCCACGGCTTCGACGCACCGCTGGCCATCTTGGTACCCGGCATCGGCTATTGGTTCAGGGAGCCACATAGCTTCTTTCTCGGCGTGCTGTACTACACCGGGATCATAGGCGCAGCACTCTGGTTATCGATGCACCTCCTCGCACTGTGGACGTGCTGGAAGCATCGCTCGGATACCTACTTCACCATCGCCGGGGCGCTGGTCGTTTATGGAATTGGCGCGGGACTCGCAGAGGGTGGCGGCATCCTTGCCAGGCCCAAAGAGCACTGGTTTCTGACCTGGATACCGCTTGCCCTGGTCACCGCACTCAATATCGGTAGAAAACTCAGGGAAAAGGCTTGATGCAACGGGTATCTGCTGCCGATCTTAGCCGTCTGACGGCCGATGCGACGGTTCTGGAGCAAGACGGCCTGGGCCCCAAAGTCCTGCGACTGCAAGACGGCAGCTTCCTGAAGCTGTTCCGCAAGCGCCGCTACTTCTCCAGTGAAACGCTGAAGCCGTACGCAAAGCGCTTTGCCGACAATGCGACGACCCTGCAGCGACTGGGCTTCACCTGCCCGCAGATCATCGGCGTGTACCGCGTCGAAGATCCGGTCAATGGCACGGCGGTTCATTACCTACCGCTACCGGGCGATACCCTGCGCAGCCGGCTGGAGCAGGCTGCACCGGCACGGGCCGCACAGCTGATCGGCAAGTTCGGCCACTTGCTGGCCAGGCTGCACCGCAAGGGCGTGTACTTTCGCTCTATCCATCTGGGCAACGTACTGGTCTTGCCGAGCGACGAGCTGGCACTGATCGACATTGCCGACATGCATATCGGTCGTTTCCCGTTGTCGCTGCACAAGCGACTGCGCAACCTGAAGCATATGCGCCGCTATCCGCAGGACAGCAACTGGCTATTCGGGCGATACCAGGAGGACCTACTGAAGGCCTACCGGGCAGAAGAACCTCGCCATGCCGAAGCACTGCTCGCAAGGACGCAGCGGCCCTAGCAGCCAAGGCTGGACGTGACCATATCCACCTAGCCCGCCCCCCGGTCGCGGGCATATGCCAGGAATGCTTCGAGCCGCTCGCTACACAGCAGGCAACTGACCTGACGCACCTCGTCTTCCGGCCACTCCCACCAACGAGCCGCCAACAATGCCTGTCGCTCGTCTTCGGAGAAGCGCCAGCGGACATGACGGGCGGGATTCCCCGCGACGATGGAATAAGGCTCCACATCGCGACTGACCACGGCCCCGGCAGCGACCACTGCGCCGTCTCCAATCGATACACCAGACAGAATCATTGCGCCGGTGCACAGCCATACATCGCTGCCAATCACGACATCACCGCGACTGAAGGCGTAACCGGAAACATCCGCCGCCTCATCAATCATTGCCGGAAACGGGTAGGTCGTGACCCAGTCGCTGCGGTGGTGCCCGCCGAGAAAGATCTCCACCTGTTCGGCAATTGAGGTATAGGCGCCGATCCGCAGCGTCGCTCCCTCCTGCCAGTCATGAACGATCGGCAGGCCATAGCTGCCGACACCAATGGAGTAATCGGGATAGCGATGCAGAAAGCGAGCTTGCCCCCTGTAGAGCTTCGGTAGCTTGCGAATCGCTCGCTTGACCCTGCGCTCGCGAAATCTATCCCAGATGCCCATGATTCTCAGCGCTTCTCCAGCGGCGAAAAGAACAACCTTCCCAAGCCACGCCAGGTTTTCTTGTTCCAGCGTCGGAATGGAATCTGCATCAACAACTGCCGGGCGTATGCCCGATCACGGTTGGAGCACTTGAGAAACATCGAACTCAGAAAGCGTGTCCTGACATATTCATACTGCGGATGATCTGCAAACAGCGCATAGGTGCGAAGAATACTGTCGATCATGAACGGCGTGTTCTTCGACGAGTTGCTGGCATGCTTGCGGTACTGCGCGAGTACTTCACCCAGGCAGTCGATGTAATAGCCTGCATGGGTAATCTTCAGCTCGATCAGCAGGTCCTCCAGGCGAATCTGCGGATCGAAGCCACCGACCTTCTCCAGTGCCTCCTTGCGAAACAGCAAGGTAGGTGCCGGCGGGTAAGGCTTGCGCTCCATGAACACATCATCGAAGTCCAGGCGCCTGAACGGAGTATCCCGGCGCTGGCGCGCCTCGGGGAAAAGCTCGCCGCCAGAATCGATCAGCTCGATATTGCCCGCACAGATGCCAACTTCTGGCTTGTCCTGCATGTAGGCAACCTGCTTGGCGATGCGCTCGGGACACATGATGTCGTCCGAGCCAAACGGTGCGATCAGACTTCCTTTGGCCCGCGCAATCGTCTCATTCAGCGTGCACGTCAGTCCTTTGTTCTTCTGCGTACGAAAATCGAAACCATATTGCTCCTGCAAACGCTCGATACGCTGAACACTGTCATCCGTCGAACCATCGTCCACGACCAGCAGCTCGATGTGCGGATAGGTCTGCTGCAACACACTGAGAATGCACTGTTCGATATAGGGCGCATGGTTGTAGGAGGCGACGATAACGGTCACCACGGGTTCTTTCATGCCAACACCTCAGGCAACGACGATTCAATCAGATCCAGGTACTGCTGACGGAAGACATCGATATCGTGATGTACTGACAGATAGCGGTACGACTGCTCGCCCCTGTCGCGCAATTGCGCCTCACTCAAGGCCAGGTAGGTATCCAGGCCGGAGGCCAGAGAGTCCACGTCACCTGGCATAACGGCGATCCCCCCTGCCCCTTCGATCAACGGTTTCATCGCCGGAACATCACTGGCAATTACCGGCAGGTGCCCGCTCATCCCCTCCAGCAGCGCCAACCCCAGCCCCTCGGCCAGCGACGGCATCGCCCAGATGTCGAATGCACGGACAAAACGCAATGCGTTCTCCCGGAAACCCAGCAGATGAACCCTACCTTGCAGCCCAAGTCGCTCGATCTCCTGCTGAAGGCGCTTTTCCTCACGCCCGGCACCGATGATCGCGAGCTGCGCAGACGGATGCTTCGTCGCCAGGCAGGCAAATGCCTGAACCAGGTAGACATGCCCCTTGACCGGCACAAGCCGCCCTAATGCGCCGATCAACCGCACATCGCTCGACAACCCCAGTTCGGCACGGGATTGCTCGCGCGACAGCTGCAAGGCTTCAGCCTGAACAAGGTCGATTGCGTTGGTAATCGCGACCGTATTCTGCTCGGTGAACCCGCAGCGACAATCCAGCAGGTACTGCTTGACGGCCGGAGATACGCCAACGAAGCGCCAGGCAGCGTTGACCAGCCCGGCAGTCTGTCTACGCCGATAGGCTCGATCGTACTCGCCAAAACCATGAGCGATGCCGATACACAGGGGAATCTTCAGCCAGCGATTGAGCATCAACATCATGTTGACCGGCTTGAAGCGGTTACAGATCACCACGTCGAAACGCTCGCGACGGCAGTAGCGATACAGATGCCACATGGCGCGAATGCGCATGCCCTTGAGCTGCGCATCAGTGAAACCGAAATAGACCGAACGCTCCGCGCGGCTCACTGGCTGTCCAGCAGAAGGCCGTCCACGGAGGAATGCGTTGACGGTCTCAAACCTTTCGCTGGGTAGTGCGTGAAAGATCTGCTCTCCCAGATCGGCAAAATCCTGCGACTTGATGTTGTAGTCCGGATGGAGCTGCAGAACCTTGATCCGGCGCTTCATGTTCATGTCCATTGAGAAAAGCCATCTTCGCTCACGACCCAGGCTGGGCATCGAGCAAGCTCGTCGATTGCAGAGGGAGCAGGCAGCGGGCGGCCCGACCATGCACCTCGCTTCCAGATCGCGAAGTGGAAATAGGGAAACTCGCGCGCGGCGTCACGGTCATTGCTCAGCTGCCCCTCCTTCCAGAACCATCGGCGCGGAAAGTCGAAGCTGCCATCCAGCCACGGAATACAGCCGTCAGGCGTGCTGAAGGCTTCAACGAACTCGCTACGCCTGCGCAATGGATTGAATAACCCAACGAGCTTGAACAGCGGGTCCGGGAAGTTCTTGCGCCACAGGAACAGACGGCTGAACGCCCCCTCGTCCAGCGCGTGATGCGTCTGATCCGTGAGGCGCTCCTGCCAGCGCGGCATGCGCATGAATGCCCGACGCATCGTGTCTGTGTTACGGATCAGGCAAAGATGTCCGGAGACTCTGCGAGCATGGGTGGAATAGAGGTCGTAGCGCGCCAGCCTGGCCGTCGTGAAGTACTCGCGAAGACGTCCATAGATCAGGTCGAGATCACCGAAGGCCCAAAAGTCGTAGCCTTTCAAGTGCTCCTGATGGACATAGCCCAGCGCCGGCTTCAGATCACACAGCTTGTATGGATTTTCTGGCGCAAAGTTGATCCCCAGGCGCGCCGATACCTGCGCGCAATAGCTCGCATAATCAATCGGTTCGACTCTGACATTTTCAGGCAGACCTTCGGGGACGCCACAATCGCTGAACAGCAGCCAGTCGATGTCCGGATTGCGCCTGCAACTCTCGAGAAACAGCGGCATCCAGAACGGCCAACGCCCAAAGTAGGGAATCAAGAAACAGATACGCGGGGCTTCAGCCACGGTCCCAGACCTCAATCAAAGTGTCATAGATCATAGGATAGCCAGCCCAAGGCTCTGAAACGTTCACGCGCTGCCTGGTCACTGAAGGTTTCCAGACACTCAGGCACGCGATCCTGGCCTGAACGTGTCACGGCCAGCTCAACGAAGCAGGCCGCCAAGGCATCTGCCTGGGCGAAGGGGAACAACAGCCCTGAGCCGCTCACCACCTCACGCCCGCCACCACAGTCGCTGCATATCACCGGTACGCCAGCCGCCATCGCCTCCAGCAACACCATGCCGAACGGCTCGTGGTCGGAGGTCAGGGCAAATACGTCGAACGCCTTGAAATAGCGGCGGCCGTTGGCCACCTGGCCAAGAAAGCGCACGGCATCGCCGACACCCAGTTCGGCTGCCAGGACCTTGAGCTGGGCCTCCAGCCGGCCACTGCCCATGATCGCCAGCAAACTGCCGGCCGGCAGTTGCGGCAATGCCTGGGCGAAGCCGCGAATCAACGTGGCCTGGTCCTTGTCCGGATGCAGACGGCCGACGTTGCCGACCACCCAGGCGTCCGCAGGCAAACCCAGATGCTCGCGAGCCTGCTCGCGGGAAACCTGTTCGGCCTGCACGGCCGCGATGTCGATGCGGTTGTACAGGGTCTCGATACGCTCGGCTGGCCAGGAAGGCAGGCAGGCACGCATGTCGTCGCGTACGGCGTTGGACACGCCGAGCAGGCTCAGGCGCTTGCGCAAGCAGTTGGCGAACAGCTGCCGGGAGCGCCGTTTGTAGTCGCCGAACGCATGGTGCACGCCGATCACCGGCAACGCACTGCCCAGCAGCGCGACGTAGATCGGCTTGAAGCGGTGCGCGATGCACAGGGCGAAGTCGCGCGAGGCCGCGATGCGGCGGAAATCACGGATCGCACCCAACTTGAGGCCACGGACCTGCGCGCTGGAATAGTCGAGGAAGATCACCTCGTCGGAGGCCGAGCCGCGCTCGACCTCGGCCGAAGGGGCGCCGGTCAGGTAGACGGTGCAGACCTTGTACGGTGTGTCCTTGAACAGCACCGCATATTGCCGCGCGCAATCCAGAAACGGGCCGTCATAGCCGTGACAGAACTGCAGGACCCAGCGCTGCGCCGGGCCCGGGGCCTGTTCAGACGCCGTCATACCAGTCCTTGCCGTCCTTGACCACGAGGATGTCTTCCATGATCAGGTACTGCAGGTCCGAGCCGTAGAACATGTTTAGGGCATCGGTCGGCGAGCAGATCATCGGCTCGCCGCGACGGTTGAGCGAGGTGTTCAGCGACACGCCGTTGCCGGTGAGCTTCTCCAGCTCCAGCATCAGGTCGTACCAGCGCGGGTTGTACTGGCGCTCCAGCACCTGGGCACGCGAGGTACCGTCCTCGTGCACCACTTCACCCACGCGCTCCTTCCACTCTTCGTTGACCTCGAAGGTGAAGGTCATGAACGGGCTCGGGTGATCGACCTTGAGCATCTTCGCCGCCACGCTGTCGAGCATCGACGGGCAGAAGGGTCTCCAGCGCTCGCGGAACTTGATCTGCTCGTTGATGCGGTCAGCCACGCCCGGCACGCTCGGGCAGCCGATGATCGAACGCCCGCCGAGGGCGCGTGGACCGAACTCCATGCGGCCCTGGAACCAGGCCACCGGGTTGCCGTCGACCATGATCCGGGCGATGCGCTCCGGGGTGTTGTCGATGCGCTTGAACACCGGCTGGTGCGGGTGCCTGGCGCAGGCAGCGATGACGTCTTCGTTGGAATAGGAGGGGCCGAGGTAGACGTGCTCCATCTTCTCCACCGGCACGCCGCGCTGGTTCGACACGTAAGCCGCCGCACCGACGGCGGTCCCGGCGTCGCCGGAAGCCGGCTGCACGAACAGCTCTTTGACGTCGTCGCGGGCGATGATCTTCTGGTTCAGCTTGACGTTCAGCGCGCAGCCACCGGCGAAGGCGATCTTGCCGGTTTCCTTGAGGATGTCGCCGAGGTAGTACTCCATCATCTGCAGCGCCAGCTTCTCGAACAGCGCCTGCATGCTGGCGGCGTAATGGATGTAGGGGTCGTCGGCGATGTCGCCCTCACGCTTCGGCCCGAGCCACTCGATCAGCTTGGGCGAGAAGTAGTAGCCCTTGCCATTTTCCTTGTAGCGGCGGAAACCGATGACGTTGGCGTACTCGGTGTTGATGATCAGCTCGCCGTTCTCGAACTTGGCCAGGCGCGAGAAATCGTACTTGGCGGCATCGCCGTAGGGCGCCATGCCCATGACCTTGAACTCGCCGTCGAGCATCTCGAAACCGAGGTATTCGGTGATCGCGCCATACAGGCCGCCGAGCGAGTCCGGATCGAAGAACTCCTTGATCTTGTGGATCTTGCCGTTCTCGCCGTAGCCGAAGAAGGTGGTGGCGTACTCGCCCTTGCCATCGATGCCGAGGATCGCGGTCTTTTCCGTGAAACCCGAGCAGTGGTAGGCACTGGAGGCGTGCGCCAGGTGGTGCTCGACCGGCTCGATCTTGACCTTCTTCAGGTCGAAGCCGAGCTGCACCAGGCACCACTCGATACGCTTCTTGTAGCGTTTGTAGCGGCGATTGCCGAACAGGATCGCATCGAGGGCGCGATCCGGCGCGTAGGCGTAGCGCTTGGCGTACTGCCAGCGGGCCTTCTCGAAGATGCTGATGGGGGCGAAGGGAATGGCCACCACATCGACGTCAGAGGGCTTGATACCCGCCTGTTCCAGACAGAACTTGGCCGACTCGTAGGGCATGCGGTTCTTCGCATGCTTGTCGCGCACGAAGCGCTCCTCTTCCACCGCCGCGATCAGTTTGCCGTCGATGTACAGCGCGGCGGAGGGATCGTGACTGAGGGCGCCGGACAGGCCGAGAATGGTCAATGCCACAGGTTTGAGCCTCTAATTCGGGCAGGTGCCGGGCACCTGCGGTAAACGTTGGTCGAGCAACTGGTGCAAGGCGGAGTCCGCCGGCCAGTTGCGCAGGAAACGGGCGCGGTCGCGGGCATAGGCCCGGGCGAAGCTGCGCGCACTGCGATGTTGCCGCATGGCATCCAGGTCGATCAGCGACCAGGCGCCCTGCACCTCATCCCAGAACAGGTTGTGCCCCTTGAAGTCACCGTGACTGATGCGCTCACGCAGCATCGCCGCGAACAGTCGATCCAGCGCCAGCAGCTCGATTTCCGGGGGCGTTGCCTGCTGATATGCCTCGAAACGCGCGATTATATCCTGCCCACCACAATAGTCGGTAATCAGGTACGCACGTCCACGCAGCCAGCACCAGCGGCGCTCGATCACCGCCAGCGGCGTCGGCGTGACGATGCCCAGCAACTGCAGGCGATTGCCCTCGCGCCAGCTGTGCCAGGCACGGCTCGGACGCCAGAAGCGCTTGAACCAGTGCAGCAGGTTCTTCACGTTGTAACGCTTGACCACCAGCGGCCTGCCATCGACATCGACGCGCGCCACCGTGGCCGCGCCCCCCGTCTTGTAGATATGCCCGCCCTCGATGCGTGCATCCAGCTCGGCCAGCAGCGGCTGCAGGGCCGGCTCGGCCTCACGGCGCAGCACGCGCAGGCCGAAGGCGCCAATGCGTGCGGTGAACAGGCTGCACTCACGCGCCGCCTTTCTCAGGTAGTCACGCAGGCGCCAGCGGCGCACCTTGGCCACCTCGGCCTGGAGCATCTCCAGCGGCAGCGCGTGTTCGCCATTGGCCAGCAGGTAATGGATCAGCAGCTCCTCGAGGCAGGGCTCCAGCTCGGCCGGCAACTGGGCGAAGAACACTCCCAGGTTCTCCAGCACACGCGCCCGTGACAGCGGCTGACCCGGCGTCTCGGCGCACACCCCGCCACCGTCGATCAGGTACAGGCTGCCGTCATGACGCAACAGGTTGTCCAGATGCAGGTCGGCCTGCCACAGGCCTTGCGCATGCAGGCTGCCGACCGTCGCCAGCGCCTCCCCCAGCACCGCCTGCTGCGCATCCGTCAGCACTGGTTCGGCGGCGACGGCCTGCCAGGCCGACCACAGGCTTTGCGCCCCCGAGAGATACTCGAACAGCAACCAGCCGCCCTGCCCCTCGACGAAGCCATGCGCCAGCAGCGCCGGCGTCGGCAGCCCCTGCCCGGCCAGCAGGCGGGCGCCATCCAGCTCGCGCTGATAGTGGCGCTGCGCGCGACCACCAACCAGCAGCTTGGCCAGCACCTCGCGCCCTTGCCAGGTGGCCACGCCCACGTAGCGCTGGCCCGGCAGCACCCGCAGCCACTCGCTCACCTGCACGGTGGTATCGGCCATCTGCACCTGCAGCGGCAGTGCCGGCGTGCGTCCAGCCTGGCTCAGGTCCCGCAGCGACATCAGCGCGCCTCCTTGTAGCGCTTGCGCGCTTCCAACTGATGCCACCAGGTGTCGACGCTTTCACTGTGGCCGAGGTACGCCGCCAGCAGGGTGCGGACGTTCGCCTCGTTCCAGACGCTCGCGCGACGCAGCAGCGGTTCCAGGTCCTTGATCCGGTCGCGGCGGCCGAAAAGCAGCGGGCGGGGCTTCTCCAGATCGATCAGCTGCGCATCGAAACCGCCCCCCTGCTCACGCAGGAAGATGTGCTTGGGGTAGAAACAGCCATGCATCTGCCCTGCCCGATGCAGGACGCCCGCCAGGTCGCCCGTGGCCCGCAGGATCGCATTCTGCTGCGCCGCCCCCAGCGTCGGCCATTGCGCCAGCCAGCTGTCCAGGTCCTGCCAGCCATCCAGCGCACGCGTCAGCAGGATCGCGCGGCGCTCGCCGGGCATGCGCCGCTCGCCGAAGAAGGCGGCCTGCAACGCCGGAATCGCCAGCTCGGCGTAACGACGGATGTTGCGGAACTCACGGGCGAAGGTCGGCTCTCCCCATGGATGCAGGACGCTGCGCGTCAGGTGGTTGCTCTGCCGCTTGAGGTAGAACGCCCGCTCACCCAGCTCCAGCCGATAGACGCTGCTCCAGCCGCCCCGCTCGGTGTTCGGTTCATCCACGGCCTCCAGCTTCAACGCCCAGAGCGCATCGAAACTGGCCAGACCATGCTGCTCGAGCAGCGTGCGATCCTGCTGCGAGACGAAATCCGTCATTCCCTACCCTCGAAAAATTTCAGCACCTGACGCAGGCGCCGCTTGTCGCGTGCGCCGAGGCGGTCACGGCCACGGTACTGCAGATAGAAACGCAGGCGCTGCGTTCGCGACAGCACGCGCTTGGCCACCTTGTCGAGGCAGGCCAGGTCCTTGACGATGCGATAGCGCAGCAGGGGCCCCCACCAGAAGCTGCCGGTGGGACAGTCGATGAAGAACAGCTCGGCCTTCTCGTTGACCAGCAGGTTGCGCCACTTCAGGTCATTGTGGGTGAAGTGGTGGTCGTGCATCACCCGGGTACTGGCCGCCAGCTGCCGGCTGACTCCCCTTACCCAGGCGCCATCCTGCAGCCGCGGGTCACCCTGATCGGCCATCAGCGCGAGGTCCTGGGTGTTCTCCAGCTCCCGGGTGACCAGCGCGCCGCGCACGAACGCGCCGGCGTTGCGCTCCAGGCCATGCGCGACGATCGGCGCCGTGGGAATGCCCCACTTGGCGAAGAGCTTGAGGTTCTGCCACTCAGCCTTGACCCTGGGCCGGCCGAGATAACGGCGCAGGCCCTTGCCTGCGCCCCAGTAACGCTTGACGTAGAAACGCACACCTTCACGCTCGATCCGCACGACCTCGGACAGAGGGTCCTTGGTCAGTCGCTCCCCCTCGATCGCGAACACCGCCGCCAACGAACCGAAGTCCTTGGACAGGCCCTGATAGTCCGTTGCCAGGTTCCAGCCAGCCATCAGAGGGCATCTCCATAACGCTGCTTGCGCTCATACAGTTTCGCCGCCTTGCGCTCCAGCCAGGCGAGCAGGCGCGCTTCGTCACGCAGCACCTGTCGCAACGGGCGCTGGAAGTAGGTGCGCAGGAAGCGCAGCTTGTCGCGGCGGGTCAGACCGATGTCCAGAGCCGAGAAATACAGGGCAGCCAAGTCCTTGTCGCGCCAGCGGCGCGGGGTTCGCTCGCGCACCTGGGCACGATGCAGGTCGATGACCGACAGGCGCAGGTCGCCCGCCTGGATCGGCCGGTCGGTATGCAACAGGAAGTGGCAGATATAGCAGTCGCGGTGATTGACCCCGGCACGGTGCATGGTACCGGTCATCTGCGCCACTTCACGGATCAGCGCCCACTTGAGTTCGGGCCGGGGTGGCTGCTGCGCCCAGTTGAGGCTGAGCTGCTCCAGATCCACGGTCGGCGCCAGTTCCTCGGTGATGATGAACGAGTGCTGGCGCGCCGGGTTGCTGCCGCGCTCACCATAGGCCACCGCCGTCATGGTCGCCACGCCGGCTTCGCCGAGGCGCTGGATCGCCTGCCACTCCTGAGCGGCGCCCAGTACGGGGGCCTTGGCGGTCAGCAGGTTCTTGACGATCTCGCCCCAACCGATGCCGCGATGAATCTTGACGAAATAACCGCGGCCATCGACTTCGGTGCGCAGCGTACGGCGGCCCTCCAGCTCGCGGTAGACCTGCCCCTGCAGCGCCTCGACAGCAGCGAAGGCGTCACGGTTCGCCCACAGGCGCTTGAAGGGTTCGGCGAGAATCAGCTTCACGGGCACCTCGGGGCCAGAATCACATCCGCAGCCTTCTGCGGCATGGAATAGAGGTCGGCACTGTCGGCATAGGCCAGGCCGTTGCGCCCCCAGAACGCGCGGCGCTCGGGGTCGGCCAGCATGTCGGCCAGGGTGCGATTGAGGCGCTCCTGCTCGAAGGGGCTGGGCAGCACCCGCCCGCAATCGGCCTCGGCGATGTAGTGGGCGTAGCCACAGACATCGGTGACCAGCACCGGCAGACCGGAAACCAGCGCCTCCAGCAGCACGGTCCCGGTGTTCTCGTTGTAGGCCGGATGGATCAGCAGGTCGGCACCGAGCAGGAAGCGCGGGATGTCACTGCGCCCCTTGAGGATCTGCACCTGGTCGGACAGCCCCAGGGCCTTGACCTGCAGCAGGAAGGGCTTGGGGTCGTCCTGGCCGATGGCGATCAGTCGGGTGCGCTTGCGCAGCTCCCGCGGCAGCGCGGCCAGCGCCTTGAGGCTGCGGTCCAGGCCCTTGGTCTTGAACCCCGAACCGATCTGCACCAGCAGCAGGTCGTCGTCGCCCAGCTGAAACTCGCGGCGGAAGTCCTCACGCATCTCGGCAGCGTTCGCCGGCGCCCGGCGGTCCTGGGCAATACCGGGTGGCAGCAGGTGGAAACGCTGCAGCGGGGTCTTGTAGTACTTGATGAACAGGGGCTGCTGCACCTCGGAGATCATCAGGATCTCGGTCTTCGACTCCGGCGCGAATACCGCACGTTCGTAGTCGGCGAAGTGCTTGTAGCGGCCCCAGCGCCGGTAGATCGGATTGCGCAGGGTCTGCGCCTTGTCCTCGAAGCAACCATCGGCGGCGTAGTAGACGTCCAGCCCGGGCATCTTGTTGAAACCGATCACCCGGTCGACCGGATCACGCGCCAGGTCGGCCTGCAGCCAGGCGCTGAACTTCTCGTTGCGACGGTGGTTGAACAGTGCCCGCACCGGCGCCACGCGCACGTCGAAGTCTGCGGGAGTGTCGCCTTCCCAGATCGGGGTGTAGACACGAATGGCGTGGCCGCGCGCCTGGCACTCCAGCGCGATGCGCATGAAGTCACGCTGAAGCCCGCCGAACGGGAAATACTTGTAGAGAACGAAGGCCAGCTGCATAGCCGCTCCTTAAAGGGTGCCAGGAGGCGCCAGCAGCAGTGCCTCCAGTTCCAGGCCGACACGCTCGGCGCCCAGGCCGTCGAAGCAGGGCTTGTCGCGATCACCGCTGCCCGCGCCCGGGCCACTGGCACACAGATGAATCTGGCCACGGCCATAGGCGCCGACCTTGCCCGGCAAGGTCGGCCCGTAAAGGGAAATGTTGGGCACATCCAGCGCCGCCGCCAGGTGGCCCAGCCCGGTGTCGACGGACACGCAGGCACTGGCCCCGGCGATCACCTTGGCCACTCCGGCCAGGTTCAGCTTCGGCAGCACGGCCGCATGCGCGAGCCCGGCGGCGATGCGCTCGGCACGCGCCTTCTCGGCCTCGCTGCCCCAGGGCAGGCGCACCGCCCAGCCCAGTTCGTTCATGCGTTCGGCCAGCGCGCGCCAGTCGGCCTCAGGCCAGTGCTTGCTGGCCCAGGTGGTACCGTGGAGAAACACCAGATAGGGCGGCGCCGCAGCGTCCATCAGCGCCGCTCGGTCCAGGCCATAGTCAGCGCTGCCCGATGGCAGTGCATAACCCAGCGCCTTGGCGAACAGCTGGCGCACTCGTTCCAGGGCATGCTGGTCCTTGGCCACCGCATAGCGACGATCATAGAAGCGGCTGGCCAACGGCTCCCGCGCCGAATCACGATCCAGCCCGGCCACGGGGGCCTGCACATAGCGCGTCAGCCAGGCGCTCTTGAGCAGCCCCTGGGCGTCGATCACCAGGTCGTAGCGGGTCTCGCGCAGGCGCTGCTTGAAGCGTGCCCACTCGCCACTGCGCCAGGTGCGCAGCGGGTGCTTGCGCCAGCGGCGGATGGCCACCGGAATCACCTGGGACACGGCAGGATGCCAGGCGGGAATCTCGGCGAAGCCTTCTTCCACGACCCAGTCGAAGCGGACACCGGGGATGGCGCGAGCCGCATCGGTCAGCGCCGGCAGGGTGTGTACCACGTCGCCCAGCGACGACGTCTTGATGATCAGTACCCGCAAGATCAGTCGCCCTCGACCAGGGTCAGGGTTTCACCGACCAATCGATCCAGCGCCTCGATCACCGGGCGCGGCTTGAGTTCGCGCAGGCAGTTGTAGTGCCCGTAACGGCAGGTACGTTCGAAGCAGGGGCTGCACTCCAGGCCCAGGCGGACGATCTCGACACGATCGGCCAAAGGCGGAGTGAAACCTGGCGAGGTGGAACCGTAGACGGCCACCAGCGGGCGATTCAGTGCCGCGGCCACATGCATCAGCCCGGAGTCGTTGGACACCACGGCGGTGGCGGCGGACATCAGGTCGATGGCCTCGGCCAGGCTGGTCTGCCCGGAGAGGTTGCTGACCTCCTCGCGCAGCCCGGGAATCAGGCGCATGCGGATGTCTTCGCCACCGGCATGGTCGTTCTTCGAGCCGAACAGCCAGACCTGCCAGCCCTGGCGGATCTTGACCTCGGCGACCTTGGCGTAGTGCTCCGCCGGCCAGCGCTTGGCCTCGCCGAACTCGGCGCCGGGGCACAGCGCCAGCACCGGACGATCCAGCTGCAGGCCGAACTTGGCCAGCGCCTCGCCACGGCTGGCCTCGTCGATCACCAGGCGCGGCTGCGGATAGGGCTGCGGCAGCTCGGCGCCCGGCTCGAGGGCCAGCGCCATGAAGCGCTCGATCATCAGCGGATAGCGCGCCTTGTCCAGCATGCGGATATCGTTGAGCAGACCGTAGCGCATCTCGCCCTTCCAGCCCGTGCGTTTGGCGATGCCGGCGAACCAGGGCACCAGGGCGGACTTCAGCGAATTGGGCAGCAGAATGGCCTGGTCGTACTGACCGGCCAGCGACTTGCCGATGCGTCGACGCGCACCCAGATCGAGCACGCCATGGCCCAGCGGCAGGCTCAGCGCCGCGCGTACCTCGGGCATGCGCTCGAGTATGGGCCGGCTCCAGTCCGGCGCCAGCACGTCGATCTCGCACGCCGGATGACGCTGCTTCAGGCACTGGAACAGCGTCTGCGCCATCACCATGTCGCCCACCCAACTGGGCCCAACGATCAGTATCTTCATATCCTTTCCAGAAACGACCGGGGAGGCTCAGCGCCTCCCCGTCATAGCCCAGATGACCGGCTTACTTGACCCGCGTACGCCACTCGGCGTGCGCACTGGTCTTGCCGGTTACCAGGTCGAAATAGGCTTTCTGCAGTTTTTCGGTAACCGGGCCACGGCGGCCGATACCGATCTGACGACCATCCACTTCGCGGATCGGCGTGACTTCAGCGGCGGTGCCGGTGAAGAAGGCCTCGTCGCAGATGTACACCTCGTCACGGGTGATGCGCTTCTCGACCACCTTGATACCCAGCTCGTCGGCCAGGGTGAGGATGGTGTTGCGGGTGATGCCGTTGAGGCAGGAGGTCACTTCCGGGGTGTACACCACGCCATCCTTGACCAGGAAGATGTTCTCGCCCGAACCCTCGGCCACGTAGCCTTCCGGGTCCAGCAGCATGGCCTCGTCGGCACCGCCGGAAATCGCTTCCTGCAGGGCCAGCATCGAGTTGATGTAGTTGCCGTTGGCCTTGGCGCGGGTCATGGAGATGTTGACGTGGTGACGGGTGTAGGAGCTGGTGCGCACCTTGATACCGGTCTGCAGGGCTTCTTCGCCCATGTAGGCGCCCCAGTGCCAGGCGGCGACGATCACGTGCACCTTCAGGCCGGCGGCACGCAGGCCCATGCCTTCGCTGCCGAAGAACACCATCGGGCGCAGGTAGGCGCTTTCCAGGCCATTCTCACGCACGGCGGCGCGCTGCGCCTCGTTGATCTCTTCCTTGGAGAAGGGAATCTGCATGTTGAAGATGTGCGCGGAGTCGAACAGGCGATCGGTGTGCGCCTGCAGGCGGAAGATCGAGGTGCCGTCCGGCGTGTTGTAGGCGCGCACGCCCTCGAACACACCCATGCCGTAGTGCAGGGTATGGGTCAGCACATGGGTAGTCGCTTCGCGCCACGGTACCAGTTCACCGTCGTACCAGATCACGCCATCACGGTCGGACATCGACATCTTGCCTGCTCCTCAATTCGCTTCACGGTTCGATCATTCGTACGGCCCTGCGGCCATCAACCCAGTTCCAGCTGGCGCCACAGCCGCATCACGGCGTGGCGCTCATCCTGGAACTGATCACCCGGCACCACCCCGGGCTGCTTCTGCAGCGCCTGGCGGTGAGCGGCCGAGCGGTAAACCTTGTAGACCTCGCGGAGCAACCCGGCATCTTCCGCCGACATCAGACCGACCCGCTCGAGCCCCTCGAGGATGCGGATGTTGTCGGTGAATTCAAGCAGTTGCGGGTGTTGCCACGACCAGGCCAGAGCCGCGTATTGCACCATAAATTCGATATCGACGATACCACCGGCATCCTGCTTCAGATCGAAGGAGCTCGCCGCATCGAAGGCGTTTTCCCCGGTGCCGGCCGCCGTGGCGCGGGTACCGAGGTTGTCGCGCATCTTTGCGCGCATCTCGCTGACTTCGCCGCGCAGCGCGACCACGTCACGCTGGCGCCCGAGCACCTCGGCGCGCACGCGGGCGAACTCGCCCGCCAGGCGCGGGCAGCCCACCAGCACCCGCGCACGGACCAGCGCCTGGTGCTCCCAGGTCCAGGCTTCGTTTTCCTGGTAACGCTGGAAGGCCCCCAGCGAACTGACCAGCAGCCCGGCCGCGCCGGATGGACGCAGGCGCATGTCCACGTCGTACAGCGCGCCGGACGTGGTCTGGGTCGTCAGCAGGTGGATGATGCGCTGCCCCAGCCGGGTGAAGAACTGCGCCCCGTCGATAGGCTTGGCGCCGTCGGTCTCGGCCTGCGGGTCGCCATCATGGATGAACACCAGGTCCAGGTCCGAGCCATGACCGAACTCCAGGCCGCCGACCTTGCCGTAGCCGACGATGATGAAATCCGGATCGCAAGGCGTGCCATCGGCACGCGACGGGCGACCGTGGCGCTGCACCGTGTGCTGCCAGGCCAGCGCCAGCACCTGATCGAGAATCGCCTCGGCCAGCCAGGTCAGGTAGTCCGACACCTTCATCAGCGGCAACGTACCGGCGATCTCTGACGCCGCCACGCGCAGGCTGTGCGCCAGCTTGAAGTGGCGCAGCGCTTCCATCTGTTGTTCGAGGTCCTCCTCGGGAATACGGATCAGCCGCTCGCGCAGCTCGGCAGCGAGCTCCGGCGCCAGCGGCGGCGAGTACAGCCGCCCCTCGTTGAGCAGTTCGTCGAGCAGCAGCGGGAAGCGCGCGATCTGCTCGGCAATCCACGGGCTGGCCGCACACAGGGTGATCAGGCGCTCCAGCGCGCCGGGGTTCTCGCTGAGCAACACCAGGTAGGCGGAACGCCGCGCCACCTTTTCCACCAGCGGCAGCACGCGCTCCAGCACCAGGTCGGGGCTGTCGTGCTCGACGGCCTGGGCCAGCAGGCGCGGAATGAAGGCATCCAGCCGCTCACGCCCGAGACGCTGCATGGCCCGCACCTGCGGGCCATTGCGCAGGTCGACCAGGCGCCGGAAGGCCGCTCCGGCCTCGCCGAACCCGGCCTCCTGCAACTGCTGCACGGCGGCCTCCTCATCCAGCGCGCCTTCCCAGAGCGGTAGCCATTCGGCGCCGACACAGGCGTCGCTGCCCTGCGCCTCATCCTCGTCGGGATCGGCGATCACCTGCTGGAAGTGCCACTCGATGCGCCCACGCCAGTGCATCAGCCGCTCATGGAAACTCGCCCAGTCGGCGAAGCCCATGATCGCCGCCACGCGCGCCTGGTCGAGCGGGTCCGCCGGGAGCATCTGCGTCTGCCGGTCACCGATGCCCTGCAGGGCATGCTCGGCGTAACGCAGGAACTCGTAGCCCTCCTTCATCTCAGCGACCACCGCCGGCGGCAGGTAGCCCTGCCCCTGCAGCGTGGCCAGCACCTTGAGCAGCGGCCGCTGCTGCAGGCTGAGATCGCGCCCGCCATGGATCAGCTGGAAGGCCTGGGCGATGAACTCGATCTCGCGGATACCGCCGGCGCCGAGCTTGATGTTCTCGCTCATGCCCTTGCGCCGCACCTCCTGCTGGATCAGCTGCTTCATCGAGCGCAGTGCCTCGATGGCGGAGAAGTCCAGGTAGCGCCGGTAGACGAAGGGCCGCAGCATCTCCAGCAGCTCGGCGCCCGCCTGCTGGTCACCGCCGACCACGCGCGCCTTGATCATCGCGTAGCGCTCCCAGTCGCGCCCCTGATCCTGGTAGTACTGCTCCAGGGCATTGAAGCTGAACACCAGCGCACCGGACGAACCGTAGGGGCGCAGGCGCATGTCGGTACGGAAGACGAAGCCGTCGACAGTGATCGCGTCCAGCGCCTTGATCAGCTTCTGCCCCAGGCGGATGAAGAACTCCTGGTTGTCCAGCGGGCGCTTCACGCCCTCGGTCTCGCCGCCCTCCGGGTAGCCGAAGATCAGGTCGATATCCGAGGACAGATTGAGCTCGTGCGCGCCGAGCTTGCCCATGCCGAGAATGACCATGTGCTGCGCCTGGCCGCTGCGCCGGCCGGTCGGGGTGCCGAACTGCTCGCAATGGCGCGGGTAGAGCCAGTGGTAGGCCAGGTCGATGCAGGCGTCGGCCAGGTCGGAGAGGTCGCGACAGGTTTCGCCGAGCGCCGCCTGACGGCTGAAGTCACGCCAGATGATGCGCAACTGCTGGCGGCTGCGGAAGCGCCGCAGGCAACGCCCCAGCGCCTCCTCATCGGCACAGTCGGCCAACAGCGCCTGCAGCTGCTGACGCAGCTCGCCCGGCGCCAGGCAGCGCTCCAGCTCCCCCGACTCGGCAAGCGCGCTGAACATCTGTGGATCACGCTGCGCCTGCTCTGCGACGAAATCACTCAGGGCCGCGACCTGTCGCCAGGCGTCATGCCGCGCCTGCGGCCAGGCAGCGAAGCGCGCAGACAGCCCCTCATGCTCGGCCAGCGCGGCCTGCAGCGACTGCTCGGCGCGTTCGGACAGGGCAATAAGGGAAGGGGGCAACTCGACCAGCAACGGCAGGCTCATGGTCTATCCTTTTGGCGGACTGCCGGACGCACGGTGCAAACGCCCGGAACCCCGCTCCTGCGGGGCACGCGCGGCCGGCAGCGCCGCGAATTGTAGTTTTACTACTAAAGAATTGTATCCAGAGGGCTGAATCCGCCGTCGAAATGTAGTAAAACTACAAGCGGCCGGTCCTACCCCCGGTAAATCCAAGAATTTCAACTTGCCCGCCCAAAAAGCCGGCGAGACCCAACTGGCCTCCGATTCTGGAAGCCTTTCCGCCCTGGAGCAAGCCATGCAAGACCTCGATCCGATCGAAACCCAGGAATGGCTGGACGCCCTTGAATCCGTCCTCGACCGTGAGGGTGAAGACCGAGCCCATTACCTGATGACCCGTCTGGGCGAGCTGGCCACCCGTAGCGGTGCGCAACTGCCCTACGCGATCACCACGCCGTACCGCAACTCCATTCCGGTTACCCATGAAGCTCGCATGCCCGGCGACCTGTTCATGGAACGCCGCATCCGCTCGCTGGTGCGCTGGAACGCCCTGGCCATGGTGATGCGCACCAACCTGGACGACCCGGATCTGGGCGGCCACATCTCCAGCTTCGCCTCCTCGGCGACGCTCTATGACATCGGTTTCAACTACTTCTTCCAGGCCCCGACCGACGAGCACGGCGGCGACCTGGTGTTCTATCAGGGCCACGCCAGCCCTGGCGTCTACGCCCGCGCCTTCATGGAAGGCCGCATCGACGAAGACCAGATGAAGAACTTCCGTCGCGAAGTCGACGGCAAGGGCCTGTCCTCCTATCCGCACCCCTGGCTGATGCCGGACTTCTGGCAGTTCCCGACCGTATCCATGGGTCTGGGCCCGATCCAGGCGATCTACCAGGCGCGTTTCATGAAGTACCTGGAAGCGCGCGGTTTCATCCCGGCCGGCAAGCAGAAGGTCTGGTGCTTCATGGGCGACGGCGAGTGCGACGAGCCGGAATCCCTCGGTGCCATCTCCCTGGCGGGCCGCGAGAAGCTGGACAACCTGATCTTCGTCATCAACTGCAACCTGCAGCGCCTCGACGGCCCGGTTCGCGGCAACGGCAAGATCATCCAGGAACTCGAAGGCGTGTTCCGTGGTGCCCAGTGGAACGTCAACAAGGTGGTCTGGGGCCGCTTCTGGGACCCGCTGTTCGCCAAGGACAAGGACGGTGCCCTGCAGCGCCGCATGGACGAAGTGGTCGACGGTGAATACCAGAACTACAAGGCCAAAGACGGCGCCTACGTACGCCAGCACTTCTTCAACAGCCCCGAGCTGCAGGAGATGGTCAAGGACCTCTCCGACGACGAGATCTGGAAGCTCAACCGTGGCGGCCACGACCCGTACAAGGTCTACGCGGCCTACCATCAGGCGGTCAACCACAGCGGCCAGCCGACCGTGATCCTGGCCAAGACCATCAAGGGCTACGGTACCGGCGCCGGTGAAGCGAAGAACACCGCGCACAACACCAAGAAGGTCGATGTCGACAGCCTGCGCCAGTTCCGCGACCGCTTCGACATTCCGGTCAAGGACGAAGAGCTGGAGAACCTGCCGTTCGTTCGTCCGGAGCCGGGCAGCCCCGAGTACAAGTACCTGCACGAGCGCCGCAACGCGCTGGGCGGCTTCGTACCGCAGCGTCGCCAGCAGAGCTTCAGCATCCCCACCCCGCCGCTGGATACCCTCAAGGCCATCCTCGACGGTTCGGGCGACCGTGAAATCTCCACCACCATGGCCTTCGTGCGCATCCTCGCGCAGCTGGTCAAGGACAAGGAACTCGGCCAGCGCATCGTCCCGATCATTCCGGACGAGGCCCGTACCTTCGGTATGGAAGGCATGTTCCGCCAGCTCGGCATCTACTCCTCGGTCGGTCAGCTCTACGAGCCGGTCGATAAAGACCAGGTGATGTTCTACAAAGAGGACAAGAAAGGTCAGATCCTCGAGGAAGGCATCAACGAAGCCGGCGCCATGAGCTCCTTCATCGCCGCAGGCACCTCGTACTCCTGCCACAACCAGCCGATGCTGCCGTTCTACATCTTCTACTCGATGTTCGGCTTCCAGCGTATCGGCGACCTGGCCTGGGCCGCTGGCGACAGCCGTACCCGTGGCTTCCTGATCGGCGGCACCGCCGGTCGTACCACGCTCAACGGCGAGGGTCTGCAGCACGAAGACGGTCACAGCCACATGCTGGCGGCGACCATTCCCAACTGCCGCACCTACGACCCGACCTACGGCTACGAGCTCGCCGTGATCATCCGCGAAGGCATTCGCCAGATGACCGAAGAGCAGCAGGACGTCTTCTACTACATCACCGTGATGAACGAGTCCTATCAGCAGCCGTCCATGCCGGAAGGTGTCGAGCAAGGCATCATCAAGGGCATGTACCTGCTCGAGGAAGACAAGAAGGAAGCCGCGCACCACGTGCAGCTGCTGGGTTCCGGCACCATCCTGCGCGAAGTCCGCGAGGCGGCGAAGATCCTCCGCGACGAGTTCAACATCGGCGCCGATGTGTGGAGCGTCACCAGCTTCAACGAACTGCGTCGCGACGGCCTGGCCGTGGAGCGCAGCAACCGCCTGCACCCGGGCCAGAAGCCCAAGAAGACCTACCTCGAAGAGTGCCTGAACGGTCGCAAGGGGCCGGTCATCGCTTCCACCGACTACATGAAGCTGTTCGCCGAGCAGGTTCGTCAGTGGGTCCCGAGCAAGGAATACAAGGTCCTGGGCACCGACGGCTTCGGCCGCAGCGACAGCCGCAAGCAGCTGCGCCACTTCTTCGAAGTGGACCGCAACTGGGTCGTGCTGGCCGCCCTGGAAGCCCTGGTAGACCGTGGCGAGATCGAAGCCAAGGTGCTGGCAGATGCCATCGCCAAGTTCGGCATCGACGCCGATAAAGCCAACCCCCTGGACTGCTAAGGAGCGTAGCGATGAGTGAGTTGATTCGCGTACCCGACCTCGGCGGTGAAGGCGAGGTCATTGAACTGCTGGTGAAGGTCGGCGACCGTATCGAAGCCGACCAGAGCGTACTGACCCTGGAGTCCGACAAGGCCTCCATGGAAGTGCCCTCGCCCAAGGCCGGCGTGATCAAGGAACTGAAGGTCAAGATCGGCGATCGCCTGAAGGAAGGCGACGAGCTGCTGGTGCTGGAAGTCGAAGGTGCCGCGCAAGCGGCGCCTGCGCCGAAAGCCGCGACGGCACCGGCCGAAGCCCCGAAAGCGGCCGCTCCGGCTGCTGCCCCGGCGGCTGCGACCAGCAGCAGCGTGCAGGACGTGCACGTGCCGGACATCGGTTCCGACGCCAAGGGCAAGGTCATCGAGATCATGGTCAAGGTCGGCGACCGCATCGAAGCCGACCAGAGCCTGCTGACCCTGGAGTCCGACAAGGCCTCCATGGAAATCCCCGCGCCGGCCGCCGGCGTGGTGGAAGCACTGCTGGTCAAGCTGGATGACGAGATCGGCACCGGCGACCTGATCCTCAAGCTCAAGGTCGAAGGCGCCGCCCCGGCTGCCGCAGCGGCCCAGCCGGCTGCCGCGAAAGCCGAAGCCGCTCCCGCTGCTGCCCCGGCAGCGGCCGCCGCGCCGACCGGCAGCAGCGTGCAGGACGTGCACGTGCCGGACATCGGCTCCAGCGCCAAGGGCAAGGTCATCGAGATCATGGTCAAGGCCGGCGACAGCATCGAAGCCGACCAGAGCCTGCTGACCCTGGAGTCCGACAAGGCCTCCATGGAAATCCCTGCGCCGGCTGCCGGCGTGGTGGAAGCAGTGCTGGTCAAGCTGGATGACGAGATCGGTACCGGCGACCTGATCCTCAAGCTCAAGGTGGCCGGTTCCGCCCCGGCCGCTGCGCCGGCGCAAGCCAGCCAGGAAGTGCACCGCGTGCCGGAAGGCGCCGCCCCGGAAGTGGCCGCCGAAGTGCGCGCCATTGCCTCGCTGTCGGCGGCTGCCGCCGAAGTCGCCAACGCGCCCAAGCGCGACGGTGCCAAGGTGCATGCCGGCCCGGCCGTGCGTCAGCTGGCCCGTGATTTCGGCGTCGAACTGGCGGACATCGCCGGCACCGGCCCGAAAGGCCGCATCCTCAAGGAAGACGTGCAGGTTCACGTCAAGGCGATGATGCAGAAGGCCAAGGCCGCACCGCAGGCTGCTGCAGCCGCTGCCACCGGCGGTGCCGGCATTCCGCCGATCCCGACCGTGGACTTCAGCAAGTTCGGCGAAATCGAAGAAGTGCCGATGACCCGCCTGATGCAGGTCGGCGCCGCCAACCTGCACCGCAGCTGGCTCAACGTGCCGCACGTCACTCAGTTCGAGTCCGCCGACATCACCGACCTGGAAGCCTTCCGCGTCGCGCAGAAGGCCGTGGCCGAGAAGGCCGGCGTCAAGCTGACCGTGCTGCCGCTGCTGCTCAAGTCGTGCGCGCACCTGCTCAAGGAGCTGCCGGACTTCAACAGTTCGCTGGCCCCGAGCGGCAAGGCGATCATCCGCAAGAAGTACGTGAACATCGGCTTCGCCGTGGACACCCCGGATGGCCTGCTGGTACCGGTGATCAAGAACGTCGACCAGAAGAGCCTGTTGCAGCTGGCTGGCGAAGCCGCCGAACTGGCTGACAAGGCCCGCAAGAAGAAGCTCTCTGCCGATGACATGCAGGGCGCCTGCTTCACCATCTCCAGCCTCGGTCACATTGGCGGCACCGGCTTCACGCCGATCGTCAACGCGCCGGAGGTGGCGATCCTCGGTGTGAGCAAGGCCAGCATGCAACCGGTCTGGGATGGCAAGGCCTTCCAGCCGCGCCTGATGCTGCCGCTGTCGCTGTCCTACGATCACCGCGTGATCAATGGCGCCGCTGCCGCCCGCTTCACCCTGCGCCTGTCGCAGCTGCTGGCGGACATCCGCACCATCCTGCTGTAAATCGTTTCGAGCACGCCACGCTCGCATCCTCAACCCCGTCTGTTCAGGCGGGGTTTTTTTTACCTGCCATCCCTGGCGGTAATCCCTCCTCCCGTTCTCAGCCCTTCTGCACGTTGCGAATCAGAAAGCTCAGTGCCTTGGCCAGTTCGCCCGCGCCCTGGTGATCGCGCACGATCGTCAGCAACGGGCTGCCATCAGCCGGGTTGAACAGCACGCAACGGATACCGCTGGTCGGACACTCATAGCGGATGAACGGATCGACACCGAACACCGCGAGCCGCTGATTGTGCACGGCGATGGCACTGCCTTCCGCTCCCCGGCGCTCCTCGCGCAGGATCAGTTCACCGGTATCGGCGACGCTGAAGCGATAGAGCAGGTCCTCCGGCTGAGCCTGCCCGACCTGGTAGCCGGCGCGCAGGGCGTAGGTTTCAAGCAGTGCGTTGCTGTGCGCCAGCAGCGCCTGGCGTTCGTTGCCGGTGAGGTAGAGACGCTTGAGTCCGTCTAGATAGACGACCTGCTCATCGCCTTGCAGAGCCTTGCTCTGGTCGGCGCTGGAAACAGCGGGCAAGGCGGCGGAAAGCGCCCCGCCCAGCACGATAGCCATCAGTTTTCTTGTCAGTCTCGCTTGCATGATGCACCCTTGCCGAACGCTATAGTGAAGTAGGCCTGAGCCCTAGCCTCCGTCCATGTCACCGTGCCCTGTGGCTGTGGTGACTCTGTACCGAGAACGGATGCCTCGCCTGGTCAGCATACTGGAAGCCCAACGCCCAATGAAAAGCCATCCCGATGCCGGCCCCCGTTCGGCAGCCGAGGTTGTGACGCAGTTGCCAGTGCCATCACGGCTCGGCATGTTGCGTTTCGAGCGCTTGAACGAGCCAAGCTGGGCACTGCTGTTTCTCGACCCGGCCTGCGAACGCAAGCTGGGCATCAGCGCCGCCGATCTGTGTGCGCTGATCGACGCCCCCTACGCCAGCCTGATGGAGCCCGAGGCACGCTATCGCCTGCACGACAGCATCCAGCAACAGTTGCTGCAGGGGCAGCACTACCTGGTGCGCTACACCCTGCATACGCCACAGGGCGCACTGAACCTGCTGGAGATGGGCGAGCCCTTCAGGCAGCACAACCGTCAGCTGCTCCGTGGCTACCTGCTGATCGCCGATGAAAGCCTCGCCGCCCATACCCCCGACGAGAGCGAACTGCTGGCGCAGAACCAGAACCTGCGCAACGCCTTGCAGCAGTATCAGCGCACTCAGCGCGACCACCTGCAGCACCTGGCCCGCTCGCATACCCAGCAGCAGCTGATCGTACGCCTGTCACGCCAGCGCTATGTCTCCAGCGATCCGCAACAGGAGGCGGCCGAGCTCATCACCCAGGCTGCCTGCGAGGTATACGGCGTCGCCCGTGCGGGCATCTGGCACCTGAACAGCCAGAGCCTCGACTGCATCTCGCTGTACCGCCGCGACCTGGATCGCCACGAACAACTGCCGCCGATCGATGCGCGCAGCTTCCCCCATTACCTGGAAGCGCTGCACAGCGGCCGCGCCATCGATGCCCACGACGCGCAACACGACCTGCGCACCCGCGAACTGAAGCCGACCTACCTGGAACCGCTGGGGATCAGCTCCATGCTCGATGCCAGCATCCGCATCGAAGGCGAGGTGGTGGGCATCCTCTGCCTCGAGCACATCGGCGCCAAGCGCATCTGGCAAGCCGACGAGATCGCCTTCGCCGGGGAGCTGGCCGACCAGTTCGCCCAGGTCCTGATCAATCAGGAGAAGCGCTCCGCCACCAACGCACTGCACCTGTTCCAGCGCGCCGTGGAGCAGAGCGCCAGCGCCTTCCTGCTGGTCGACCGCGACGGTCGCGTGGAGTACGTCAACCCGAGCTTCACCGCCATCACCCTGTACAGCAGCGACGAAGTCTGCGGCCACCGCCTGTCCGAGCTGCCGGCGCTATCCAACCTCAGCGACCTGCTGTTCGACGCCGATTCCAGCCTGGCCGAGCACAGCAGTTGGCAAGGCGAGTTCCGCAGCCGGCGCAAGAGCCAGGAGCCGTACTGGGGCCATCTGTCGATCTCCAAGGTTTACGGCGACGATGGCGAGCTGACCCACTACATCGGCATCTACGAAGACATCACCGACGCCAAGCTGGCGCAGCAACGTATCGAGCGCCTGGCCTACACCGACAACCTGACCAACCTCGGCAACCGGCCTGCCTTCATCCGCAGCCTGGAAGAGCGCTTCGCGCGTCATGCCCGGCGCCCCATGGGGCTGCTGCTGGTGGACATCGACAACTTCAAGCGCATCAACGACAGCCTCGGCCACCAGACCGGCGACAAGCTGCTCTCGGCCCTGGCCCGGCGTCTGCGCAACAGCCTTGGCACCCAGGGCACGCTGGCGCGCTTCGCCAGCAACGAGTTCGCCATCCTCCTCGATGGCAGCGATCAGGACGGCGGTATGCGCATCGCCCAGCAGGTCCTGCAGACGCTGGACAAGCCGCTGTTCGTCGACAACCAGTTGATCAGCATCACCGGCTCCGTCGGCCTGGCCATCGCCCCCGAACACGGCGACGACCCGCAGACCCTGATGAAGCACGCCGGCCTGGCCCTGCACAAGGCCAAGGCCAACGGCAAGCACCAGGTGCAGCTGTTCACCGAAGCCCTGAACGCCGAGGCCAACTACAAGCTGTTCGTCGAGAACAACCTGCGCCGCGCCCTGACCCAGAACGAACTGGAAGTCTTCTACCAGCCCAAGCTCTGCCTGAAGAGCGGGCAACTGCTTGGCATGGAAGCGCTGCTGCGCTGGCAGCACCCGGAAAAGGGCATGATCCGCCCGGACCAGTTCATCAGCGTGGCCGAGGAAACCGGCCTGATCATCCCCATCGGCAAGTGGGTGGTGCGCCAGGCCTGCCGCATGAGCAAGCAGATCGCCGCCATCGGCCTGGGACAGCTGCAGGTGGCGATCAACCTGTCGCCCAAGCAGTTCTCCGACCCCGACCTGGTCGGCTCCGTCGCCGCCATCCTCAACGAGGAACAGCTCGACCCTCGGCTGCTGGAGCTGGAACTGACCGAGAGCCTGCTGCTGGAAGCCACCGAAGACACCCGCCACCAGCTCGGCCGCCTGAAGAGCCTGGGCCTGACCCTGGCGATGGATGACTTCGGCACGGGCTACTCCTCGCTGAGCTACCTGAAGAAATTCCCCATCGACGTGATCAAGATCGATCGCAGCTTCATCAAGGACATTCCCGACAACCAGGACGACATGGAGATCACCTCGGCGGTGATCGCCATGGCCCACAACCTCAAGCTCAAGGTGGTCGCCGAGGGCATCGAGACCGGCGCCCAGCTCGGCTTCCTGCGGCGCCAGCAATGCGACGTCGGCCAGGGCTACCTGTTCGACAAACCGATCTCGGGCCGTGAGCTGATCGACAGCCTGCGCCGCTACCCCTGCCGCCCGCAGGCCGACCAGCGGCTGTAATACGCGGCGTCACACCGAGTCAAAGACCTGCCCACCTTCAGGAGACCGCCATGGTTCTGCGTTCCCAGATACTCGTCCACAAGCTGGCCCTGCCGAGCGCCGAACAGGCTCTGCCGGGGCGCAACGAGCCACTGCCGGTGGCCGATGTCCATCACCTCAACGGCCACCCGATCAAGCCGCCTTTCCCTGCCGGGTTGCAGCAGGCCGTATTCGGCCTGGGTTGCTTCTGGGGGGCCGAGCGACGCTTCTGGCAGCAGCCAGGCGTGTACAGCACGGCGGTGGGCTATGCCGGCGGCCTGACCCCCAACCCGACCTACGAGGAAGTCTGCTCGGGCCTGACCGGGCACACCGAAGTGGTGCTGGTGGTGTTCGATCCGCAGCAGACCAGCTTCGAGGCCCTGCTCAAGGTGTTCTGGGAAGCGCACAACCCGACCCAGGGCATGCGCCAGGGCAACGACCAGGGCACCCAGTACCGCTCGGCGATCTACTGCCACGACGCCGCGCAACTGAACGCGGCCCTGGCCAGCCAGGCGCGCTTCCAGGCCGAGCTGGACAAGGCGGGCCTGGGCACCATCACCACCGAGATCGGCAATGCGCCGACCTTCTACTACGCCGAGACCTATCACCAGCAGTACCTGGCGAAGAACCCCAATGGCTATTGCGGCCTCGGCGGAACAGGCGTATGTCTACCCCCTGAATCCTGAAACCGGTAGACCCTCGTGGAAGTCAGCAGCCTCGCCAGCCAGGTATCCACCCAGGCATCTGCGCAGATCTCCGCGCAGATGTCGCTTCTGCTGCTGCGCAAGACGCTGGACCTGCAGGCCGCCAACATCACCGGCCTGGTGCAGTCGGCTGCGCCGGCCAGCGCGCCGAGCAATCCGCCCCACCTCGGCAACAGCATCGACGTGATGGCCTGATGACCGCCCGCGCCTGTCGGACTACACTGCCGGCAAATAGCCATCTTTCTGCGTACACGGCATGTCCGCCAGCCCTGCCTACATTTCTCCCGAGCAGTTGTGCATCGGCCTCTACGTTCAGCTGGAGCTGAGCTGGTGGGAGCACGACTTCGCCTTCAGCAACTTCAAGATCAAGGATGAAGCGCAGATTCGCGCCCTGCGCGCGCTGAACCTCGAACGGTTGCGCTACGACCCGGCACGCAGCGACTGCGTGCCGCTGGAGCCGGCCGGCAGCCCCGGCGAAGCCGCAGTCGAAGCGCCACCTGTCGACCCGCAGCACCAGGCCCGCCAGGAGCGTGCGCAGAAACTGCGTCACCTGCGCAGCCGCCTGGCGGAGGTCGACCGGCGCTTCAGCGAAGCCAGCCAGCGCATCAAGACCCTCAACCAGACCCTGCGCAGCCGTCCCGAGGACGCCGTGCAGCAGGCCGGCGCCATCGTCAGCGAAATGGTCGAGACACTCCTTGGCGCGCCCGGCGTGGTGCTGCACGGCATCACCGGCAAGGCCGCCGAAGACAGTTACTTTCATGCCCTCAACGTCACCGTGCTGGCGCTGTTGCTCGGGCGCCAGCTGGGTCTCGACAGCGAGGCCTGCCACAGCCTGGGCCTGGGGGCGCTGCTGCACGACATCGGCAAGCTGGAGGTACCGAGCAAGGTGCTGCTCAAGCCGGAGCCGCTGACCCGACCGGAACAGCAGCTGCTGCAAATGCATACCGATTTCGGCCTGCGCATGGGGCAGAAGCTCATGCTCGACGACGAGGTGCTGCGCATCATCCACGAGCACCATGAGCACTGTGACGGCTCGGGCTATCCGCGCGGCTTGCGCGAGGCGGGCATCGGCCGCCTCAGTCGCCTGGTGGCCATCACCAATCACTTCGACGGCCTGTGCAACCCGCTCGACCCGCGCCAGGCCCTGAGCCCGCACGAGGCGCTGGTGCAGATGTTCAAGCAGCAGCGCGAGCACTTCGACGAGGTGGCGCTGAAGGCCTTCGTCCGCGTCATGGGCATCTACCCGCCTGGCAGCCTGGTGCAGCTGGAAGACGAGCGCTACGCGTTGGTGCTGGGCATGAACCCGACCCAGGCACTGAGGCCGACGCTGATCCTCTACGACGCCAGCGTGGCCAAGCACGAAGCGCTGATCGTCGACCTGGCCGAAGACAGCGACCTGGCCATCGCGCGCAGCCTGCGCCCGTCACAGCTGCCGCTGGAAGTGCTGGAGTACCTCAGCCCGCGGCGCAACCTGAGCTATCACATCGAACCGAACCACGAGCGCGGTTGAGCCCTGGCAGCCCGGATGCACTCCGGGGCTCGGCGGCCACGCTTCCCGGACTGCATCCGGGCTACGCGTTCATGGCTTGCCGCTTGCTGCTTCTTCTACCAACCAGTCCAGACGCCAGCCGCCCTGGCTCTGCCCGAGCGCATCGGCCAACCAGGGCAGCAGTTGCTTGAGCTCGTCTTCCAGGCCCCATGGCGGATTGCTGATCACCAGCCCGGAGCCACTCAGGCGACTGGCATCGTCCGGGACATGGACGTAGAGCTCGGCACGCAGCAGCTTGGGCGCATTGCTCTTGCTCAGGCCGGCGTAGAAGCGCGCAAGCTGGCGCTCATCCTTGATCGGGTACCAGATCGCCACGATGGCCTGGCGCATGCGCCCATGCGCCTCGTTGAGCGCCTCGACGCAGCGCTGCAGTTCGTCCACCTGCTCGAACGGCGGGTCGATCAGCAGCAACACGCGCTTCTCACGGGTGGGCATCAGGGCGCGAGGCACGTGCCAGCCCTCGCCCAGGTGCACGGCCACGCGGCGGTCGCCACGCATGTTGTCCTTGAGCAGACGACCATCCTCGGGGTGCTTCTCGTTGAGCTGCAGGCGATCCTGCTCGCGGCTGAGCAGCCGCGCGAGCTCCGGCGAGCCGGGGTAGTAGCGCAGCGTGCCATCGGGGTTCATCGCCCGCACCACGTCCAGGTAGGCTTCGACCGCATCCGGCAACTGCTCGGCCTGCCACAGACGGCCGATGCCCTCCAGGTACTCACCGGTGCGATTGGCCTGATCGCCTTGCAGGTCGTACAGGCCGATCCCGGCATGGCTGTCGAGGTAGGCGAAAGGCGCCTCCTTCTTCGACAGCAGGGCGATCAGGCGGGTCAGCAGCAGGTGCTTGAGCACATCGGCATGGTTGCCGGCATGGAAGGCGTGGCGGTAGTTCATGAGGGTCTCCGAAACAGCCGTCGAGTTTACTCGTTGAGCGGACTTTGCGCGCGCATCAGCTCCAGCAACAGGGACAACGGCGGGTGCTCGCCGGCATCGCGGCGCTGCGCCAGCAGCGTGGTGGTTGCCCCCAGCTGCGGGGCGATGGCCTGATACTGCACCAGGTGCACACGTGGATGGCGCTCGAGCAGGCTGCGCGGCAGCAGGCCGATGCCCATGCCCGCCGCGATACCGGCGAAGATCGCATCGATCGACCCATAGCTCTGCCGCGCCGCCACCTGCAGGTCGCTGGCGAGCGCCCAGCGCTCCAGGCGCTCGCGGTAGTGACAGCCTTCGGGAAAGCCGAGCAGCGTTTGCGGGCGCGCGCCCAGGCTGGCGGCGTCCTGGGCGGGTGGCAGGACCAGCATCAGCTCCTCCTGCCAGATCGGCAGGCAATCGAGCTGCGGATGCTCGAACGGCCCACCGATCAGGCCGGCATCCAGCTCCCCGGCCAGCACCTCCTCGACCAGGCGACGGCTCGGCCCGGTGCTCAGTTGCAGGTTGACCCGTGGCGCACGCTGATGGAACACCGCCAGCAGTTCGGGCAGACGCACGGCAGCGGTGGTCTCCATGGAGCCCAGGCGCAAGTCACCACTCCACACATCCTCCTGCACACTGCGCCAGGCCAGCTGGCAGAGCTGCTCGAGGTGTTCCGCATGCGGTCGCAGGCGCTCACCCGCCTGGCTCAGGCGCAGCCGCTGGCCCTGACGGCGGAACAGGCGCGTGTCGAGCTGCTGCTCCAGCTGGCGCAGGCGCGCCGAGACGTTCGACGGCACGCAATTGAGCCGCACACCGGCGGCACTGAGGGAGCCCTCACGCGCGACGGCGAGGAAATAGCGCAGCAGTTGCGGGTTGAGACGTTGCCAGGCATCCATGATATTTCACCAAAAGTGAAAACTGATCGCAGTATTTTTCACTAACAGTCCATACAGAACAACGACTATGGTGCGCAGCACGACCGGAGGCCCGATGCTCAAACTCGACCGCGACTGCTTCAAGGCCATCCTCGCCGCCGCCCTGGCACTGGTGGCGGTGCATGCCCTGGGCCGTTTCGCCTACACCCCGCTGCTGCCGCTGCTGCTCGACGACGGCCTGTTCAGTCTGGCCCAGGGCGCTCAACTGGCCACCTGGAACTACCTGGGCTACCTGCTCGGCGCCTTGCTCGCCCTGCCCATGGCCAGCCCCCGGGGGCTGCGCCTGGGCCTGCCGGTCGCGCTGCTGCTCAACGCCGGGCTGACCCTGGCCCAGGTATTCACCCGCGACATCGACATGCTGGCCGTCCTGCGCCTGAGCAACGGCATCAGCAACGGTGTGGTCTTCGTCCTCGCCCCGGCACTGGTGCTGGAATGGCTCGCCGTGCGTCAGGCCACGGCACTGAGTGGCCTGGTCTACCTGGGCCTGGGAGGCGGCATGCTGCTGTGCGGCGCGCTGGTCGTGCTCACGCCCTGGCAGGGGCCGCTGCGCTGGCTGCCCATCGCGCTGGTCGCCCTGCCCCTTGCCCTGATCAGCGCCGGAATGTTGCGACGCCTGGCCCAGCAGCTGCCCGCCAGCGCCCAGGCCAGTGCGCCGGGGCGACTGATCGACCGTCGCAGCCTGCCGCTGCTGCTCGCCTACCTGGGCGCCGGCCTGGGCTACATCCTGCCGCTGACCTTCCTCCCCGCACTGGCCCGCGAACAGCTTCCGCCCGGCCATCCCCTGCTGATCGGCAACTGGTGGTGGACCGCCCTGGCCTGCCTGATCTCCGCGACCCTGTGGAATCGTGTCGGTGCCTGGCTCGGCGACCGCCGTGCCCTGCAGGTCAACTACGTGCTGCAACTGCTGGGGACCGCCCTGCCGGTTCTGCTACCCGGCCCTGTCGGTGTGCTGGGCAGCGCCGTGCTGGTCGGCGGCACCTTCCTCGGCACCGTCCTGCTGACGCAGCGCCTTGCCCGCGCGCTCAAACCGAGCCAGGGACCGCGCCTGGCCGCGCTGCTGATCAGCCTCTACGGCGGCAGCCAACTGGTCGGCCCCTGGTTCGTCGAACACTGGACCGCCGCCGGTCACAGCCTGACCAGCAGCTTCTCGATCGGCGCCCTGGCCTTGCTCTGGTCATTGTTCTGGACCTGGCGGGCGCCCACCCCCGACTCACCTACCGAAAGGAAGCTCGCCCCATGCTCGTGAATGACCTGTTTGGCAGCCCGCTGCCACTGATCCAGGCGCCCATGGCCGGTTCGCAGAATCACCGCCTGGCCGCCGCCGTCTGCGAGGCCGGAGGCCTGGGTTCGATCCCCTGTGCGATGCTCACGCCGGCCGCCCTGCGCCAGGAGCTGGAGGCGCTGCGCGGCCTGACGCAGCGACCGTTCAACCTCAACTTCTTCAGCCACGTGCAACCTGAGCCGGATGCCGCCCGGGAAGCGACCTGGCGTGAGGCACTGGCCCCGTACTACCAGGAATTCGGCGTGGATCAGGCAACGATCGCAGGCGGCCCCGGGCGCCTGCCGTTCAATGCCGAGGCGGCGGAACTGGTCGAGGAGTTTCGCCCGGCCGTGGTGAGCTTCCACTTCGGCCTGCCGGAAGACGCCCTGCTGCAACGGGTGCGCGACAGTGGCGCCAGGGTCCTTTCCAGCGCCACCACGCTGGCGGAAGCCCTGTGGCTGCAGCAGCGCGGCGTCGACGCGGTGATCGCCCAGGGGCTGGAGGCCGGTGGTCATCGCGGGCACTTTCTCGATCACGACCTGAGCCGCCAGCTGGGGACTTTCGCCCTGCTGCCGCAGCTCGTGGATGCCCTCGACGTCCCGGTGATCGCCACGGGCGGCATCAGCGATGCACGTGGGGTGGCGGCGGCCATGGCACTTGGCGCCGCAGGCGTGCAGGTCGGCAGCGCCTACCTGCTGTGTCCGGAGGCGAACACCAGCGCCCTCCACCGCGCGGCCCTGCAGAGCCCGGCAGCGCAACACACGGCACTGACCAACCTGTTCAGCGGCCGGCCCGCGCGTGGCATCGTCAATCGCCTGATGCGCGAGCAGGGCCCGCTCAGCCCCCTGGCGCCCACCTTCCCCCTGGCAACGGCGGCCATCGCGCCGCTGCGCGCGGCAGCCGAAGCGCGGGGCGACAGCGACTTCTCGCCACTCTGGGCCGGGCAGAACGTCGCCAATTGCCGGCCGATGCCGGCCGCCGAGCTGACCCGCGCGCTGGCGCGGGGCTTCGAGTCCCATCGCGACTGAGGCCGCTCCTGCGGTGCCGGGATCGGCAGGGTGGTGTGGCGCTTTATCACCGTGACTGATGATGCTGGGCAGTCGGGCAACGGACTGCCTAGACTCGGACGATCATCAGGAGACCCGTTCCATGTCCGAGACTCTGCTCAGTGCCCGCAACCTGGCCTTCGAACTCTATGAAGTACTCGACGCCGAAGCCCTGACCCAACGCCCACGGTTCGCCGATCACAACCGCGAGACCTTCGATGCGGCGATCAGCACCGCGCGCGGCATCGCCGAACAACTGTTCGCCCCGCACAACCGCAAGAGCGATGAACACGAGCCGCAGTACGTGGACGGCGGCGCCGTGCTGATCCCGGAGGTCGAGCCTGCGCTGCGCGCGTTCCACGAAGCCGGTTTCCTCAACGCCACACGGGATTTCGAGCAGGGCGGCATGCAGCTGCCCAACCTGCTGTCGCAGGCCTGCTTCGCTCACTTCCAGTCCGCCAACTGCGCCACCAGCTCGTACTCGATGCTGACCATGGGCGTGGCCAACCTGATCGAAGCCTTCGGCAGCGACGAGCAGAAAGAGCGCTTCCTGCAGCCGATCATCGACGGTCGCTTCTTCGGCACCATGGCCCTGACCGAGCCGCACGCCGGTTCCTCGCTGTCGGACATCCGCACCAGGGCCGAGCCGCATGCCGATGGCAGCTATCGCATCAAGGGCAACAAGATCTTCATCTCCGGCGGCGACCAGCCGATCTCCGAGAACATCGTGCACATGGTGCTGGCCAAACTGCCGGATGCACCCCCCGGGGTGAAAGGCATCAGCCTGTTCATCGTGCCCAAGTTCCACGTCGACGCCGATGGCAGCCTGGGCCCGCGCAACGACGTGACCCTGGCCGGGTTGTTCCACAAGATGGGCTGGCGCGGCACCACCTCCACCGCGCTGAACTTCGGCGACAACGGCGAATGCGTCGGTTATCTGGTAGGCAAGCCGCACGCGGGTCTTTCCTACATGTTCCAGATGATGAACGAGGCGCGCATCGGTGTCGGCATGGGCGCCATCATGCTCGGCTACGCCGGCTACCTCTATTCGCTGGATTACGCACGCAACCGTCCGCAGGGCCGCCAGCCGGACGGCAAGGACCCGTCCAGCGCGCAGATCTCGATCATCGAGCATGCCGATGTGCGGCGCATGCTGCTGACGCAGAAGGCCTATGTCGAAGGCGCCTTCGACCTCGGCCTGTACGCCGCGCGGCTGTTCGACGACACCCACACCCTGGAAACCGCCGAGGAGCGCACCCAGGCACTGGAGCTGCTCGACCTGCTGACCCCCATCGTCAAGTCCTGGCCCTCGGAGTTCTGCCTCAAGGCCAACGAACTGGCAATCCAGATCCTCGGTGGCCACGGTTACACCCGCGAGTACCCGGTGGAACAGTACTACCGCGACAACCGGCTCAACCCGATTCACGAGGGCACCCACGGTATCCAGTCGCTCGACCTGCTCGGGCGCAAGGTCTCGCAGAACGGCGGCGCCGCGCTCAAGCAGTTGCTCAAGCTGATCAACGCATGCTGCCAGCGCGCCAGCCAGCACGAGTCGCTCACGCCCCTGCGCCAGCCGCTGGAGCAACTGGTGGCGCGCCTGCAGGCGGTCACCCTGGCACTGCTCGGCGACCTGATGAGCGGCAAGGTCAATCAAGGCCTGGCCAACTCGGCGCTGTACCTCAAGGTGTTCGGCCACACCGTGATCGGCTGGCGCTGGCTGGAGCAGGCGATTCACGCCGAACAGGGTCTGGCGCGCACCGACAACGCCGAGGAACAGGCCTTCTACCGTGGCAAGCTGCAGGCCGCGCGTTACTTCCTGACCTGGGAAGTGCCGGGCTGCCACCACGATCTGGCCGTGCTCGAGGCACGCGACGACACCTGCCTGGGCATGCAGGACGCCTGGTTCTGAAACCGCAGGAACGACCTCGGGGCGCCCGTTCGGCGGTCGCCCCGGGGCAGGCTCGAAAAATGTAATAACCTTTTTGACAGCGGTACGAAGGCTACGGTTAGAATCCCTGGCACGCGCCATGCATAACGGCGCTCCATCCACCCAGCCAGGAGTATGCGCATTTGGATGCCAGCGCCATCAACAATCTGTTCTTGATCGGCGCCTTGTTGGTAGCGGCCAGCATTCTGGTCAGCGCTTTCGGGACACGTTTCGGCATCCCCATCCTGGTTATCTTCCTGGGCGTCGGCATGCTCGCCGGCACCGACGGCCCTGGCGGCATCATCTTCAACAACTACCCCCTGGCCTATCTGGTCGGCAACCTGGCGTTGGCGGTGATCCTGCTCGACGGCGGCATGCGCACGCGGGTCTCCAGTTTCCGTGTGGCCCTGTGGCCCTCGCTGTCGCTGGCCACCGTGGGGGTGATGATCACCGCCGGCCTGACCGGCCTGGCGGCAGCCTGGCTGTTCGACCTGACCCTGCTGGAAGGCCTGCTGATCGGCGCCATCGTCGGCTCCACGGATGCGGCGGCGGTATTCTCCCTGCTCGGCGGCCGCGGCCTCAACGAACGGGTCAGCTCCACCCTGGAGATCGAATCCGGCAGCAACGACCCGATGGCGGTGTTCCTCACCATCACCCTGATCGCCATGCTCGCCAGCGGCCAGACCGGCTTCAGCTGGGACCTGCCGATCCAACTGGTGCAGCAGTTCGGCCTCGGCACCCTGCTGGGCCTGGGCGGCGGCTGGCTGCTGCTCAACCTGATCAACCGCATGGAACTGGCCACCGGCCTGTATCCGCTGCTGGTGGTCAGCGGCGGCCTGATCATCTTCGCCATCACCACGGCGGTGGGGGGCAGCGGCATCCTGGCCATCTACCTGTGCGGCCTGCTCCTGGGCAATCGCCCGATTCGCTCGCGCCACGGCATCCTGCACATGCTCGACGGCCTCACCTGGCTGGCACAGATCGGCATGTTCCTGGTACTCGGCCTGCTGGTCACGCCGCACGAGCTGCTGCCCATCGCCCTGCCGGCGCTGGCCCTGGCGCTGTGGATGATCCTCTTCGCCCGGCCGCTGTCGATCTTCCTCGGTCTGCTGCCATTTCGCGCCTTCCACGACCGCGAGCGGATGTTCATCGCCTGGGTCGGGCTGCGCGGCGCCGTGCCGATCATTCTCGCCGTGTTCCCGCTGATGGCCGGGCTGCCCAACGCCCAGCTGTTCTTCAACGTGGCCTTCTTCATCGTGATCATCTCCCTGCTGCTGCAGGGCACCAGCCTGCCGCTGGCGGCCAAGCTGATGCGCGTCACCGTACCGCCGGAGCCGGCACCGGTGTCGCGCGCCGGCCTGGAAGTGCACCCGACCAGCCAGTGGGAGCTGTTCGTCTATCGCCTGGGCGCGGAGAAGTGGTGCATCGGCGCCGCCCTGCGCGAACTGAACATGCCCGAGGGCACACGTATCGCGGCGCTGTTCCGTGGCCGCGAGCTGCTGCACCCATCGGGCAGCACGCGCCTGGAAGCCGGCGACCTGCTCTGCGTGATCGGCCACGAACATGACCTGCCAGCCCTCGGCAAGCTGTTCAGCCAGGCGCCCAAGCGCGGCCAGGACCTGCGTTTCTTCGGCGATTTCGTGCTCGAAGGCGATGCCGAGCTGAATGCGGTCGCAGCGCTCTACGGCCTCAAGCTCGGCGAGGTCGAGGGCAACCAGCCGCTGGGCCGCTTCATCGCGCAGGAGATCGGCGGCGAACCGATCGTCGGCGACCAGGTGGAATGGCAGGGCATGACCTGGACCGTGGCCGCCATGGAAGGGAACAAGGTACGCAAGGTTGGCGTCAGATTCCCCGAAGGCGCTCGCCCAGGCCCTGGGCTGCACTTCTAGAAAACCGCTGCAAGGACTCTGCTAGCATCAGCAGCAGACACGGGCCTCAGGCCCGTGCCTGCGTCACGTCGCCAGCACCTTTCGTCGCCACCGCCATCGGTAGATCACTGCACCATGCACCTGTCGCGCCTGCCCCTCGTTGCCGTCCTGTTCGCCCTGTGCCTCGGCCTGCCGCCAGCAGCGTTCGCCGACGAACCACCCAAAGCCGAGAACGTCCAGCAGAGCCTGGACAGCCTGGCCGACCGCAAGCTGCCGGAAGCCGAGCAGCTGGCCATGAAGCAGACGCTGGAACAGACGCTGCGCATGCTCAGGGATCGCGATGACGCCGAGAAACGCCTGGGCGATCTGCGCAAGCAGCTGGACGAGGCGCCACGCCTCATCACCGAGTCCCAGCGCGAGCTGAGCAGGCTCAAGGCCAGCCCTGAACGGCCCATCGCCGAGCGCCACGCGCGTACCACCCTGCCCCAGCTGGAGCAGCTGCTGAACGAACGCTCCAGCCAGCTCAGCGACTGGAACAAGGCCATCATCGAGGCCAACAGCCTGGTGATCACCGCACAGACCCGCCCGGAGCGCGCGCAAGCGGAGATCAGCCAGAACCAGGCGCGCAGCCAACTGATCAACGACAGCCTGAAGAGCGGCCGCTACGACGGCAAGTCGCTGAGCCGGGAACGCCGCGACCAGCTCAATGCGGAACTCGCGCTGCTCGCCGCGCAGACCCAGCTGCGCCGCCAGGAGCTGGCCGGTAACAGCCTGCTGCAGGACCTCGGCAGCGCCCAGCGCGCCCTGCTCGAAGAGCGCATCAACCGTGCCGAGCAGGAGCGTCAGGCCTTGCAGAGCCTGATCAACGAACGCCGCCGCGCCGAGTCGGAACAGACCGTCGCCGAACAGTCGCGGGAGGCCGAACGCGCCAGCTCGGACAAGCTGCTGGCGAAGGAGAGCACGCTCAATCTCAAGCTTTCCGACTACCTGCTGCGGGCCACGGATCGCCTCAACCGCCTGACCGAGCAGAACCTGCAGACGCGCCAGCAACTGGACAACCTGGCCCAGGCAGAACAGGCACTGGATGAACAGATCCGGGTCCTGCAGGGCAGCCTGCTGCTGTCGAAGATTCTCTATCAGCAGAAGCAGGCGCTGCCGCAACTCAAGCTGGAGGATGGCTCGCTCGCCGATGAAATCGCCGACATCCGCCTGTACCAGTTCGAGCTGAACAAGCAGCGCGAGGAGATTCGCGACCCGTCGCGCTACGTCAACGATCTGCTGGACAACCAGCCGGGGGAGCAGGTCAGCCCCGAACTGCGCAGCGCCCTGCTCGACCAGCTCGATACCCGCCGTGAACTGCTCGACCGCCTCAGCCGCTCGCTGAATGCGCTGCTCAACGAATCGATCACCCTGCAGCTCAACCAGAAGGAACTGCAGAGCACCTCCAGCAGCCTGCGCGCCACCATCGACGAGCAGATGTTCTGGATCCCGAGCAACAAGCCACTCGACCTCGACTGGCTGAAGTCGGCGCCGCACTACCTGCAACAGCAGCTCACCGACATGCCCTGGGCGATCGCCATCAGCGAACTGGGCGCGGGCCTGATCGACCGCCCCCTGGTGTTCCTGCCGCTGATCCTGCTCTGCGCCCTGATCCTCTGGCGCCGCCAGTACCTGTTCCGCAAGCTGGGCAGCCTGCACGGCGATATCGGCCACTACAAGCACGACAGCCAGCTGCATACCCCGCTGGCTCTGGGGCTGAACCTGATTCTGGCGCTACCGGTGGCCCTGTTCCTCGCGCTCTGCGGCTATGCCCTGCTGCACGATGCACGCGGCCAGAACCTCTACCTGGGTGGCGCGCTGTACGAGATGGCGGAAGCCTGGCTGGTGTTCTACACCCTGCACCGGATTCTCTCGCCGGACGGCGTGGCCATCCTGCACTTCCACTGGCCACCGGCCAACGTCGCCTTCTTCCGCCAGCACCTGCGCCGCCTGGGCATGGTGGTGATGGCGCTGGTGGCGGTCGTGAGCATCGCCGAACACCAGCCGGCCAGCCTCGCCAACGACGTGATCGGCATCGCCGTGGTGCTGAGCTGCTACGCCCTGATGGCCTGGCTGCTGTTCCACCTGCTGTTCAATGCGCCGCTGCGCGAGAACACCTCGGGGCTGCGCACCGCTATCGGTCTGGTATTCAACCTGCTGCCACTGGCACTGATCGGCGCCGTCGCCTTCGGTTACTACTACACGGCGCTCAAGCTGACCGATCGCCTGATCGACACCCTCTACCTGGTGATCATCTGGCTGGTGCTGGAGGCGACACTGGTTCGCGGCCTCAGCGTCGCGGCGCGGCGCCTGGCCTACCAGCGCGCGCTGGCCAAGCGCCAGACGCAGAGCAAGGACGGCCCGGAAGGCGAGGTGGCGGTGGAGGAGCCGACGCTCGACATCGAGCAGGTCAACCAGCAGTCGCTGCGCCTGATCCGCCTGGCCCTGCTGGGCGGCTTCCTGGTGTGCCTGTACTGGGTCTGGGCCGAGCTGATCGGCGTATTCACCTACCTCGACACGGTCAACCTCTACGAATACAGCAGCGGCACCGGCGAGGCCGCCACCCTGGTGCCGATCAGCCTGATGGACGTGATCGGCGCGCTGATCATCGTCGCCATCACCGTGGCCCTGGCGCGCAACCTGCCCGGCCTGCTCGAGGTGCTGGTGCTGTCACGCATGCGCCTGGCCCAGGGCAGCGCCTACGCCACCACCACGCTGCTGTCCTATGCCCTGGTCGCCATCGGCATCGTCACCACCCTGTCCACCCTGGGCGTGAGCTGGGACAAGCTGCAGTGGCTGGTGGCCGCGCTCTCCGTCGGCCTGGGTTTCGGCCTGCAGGAAATCTTCGCCAACTTCATATCCGGCCTGATCATCCTGTTCGAGCGCCCGGTGCGCATCGGCGACGTGGTGACCATCGGCAACCTGTCCGGCACGGTGAGCAAGATCCGCATCCGCGCGACCACCATCACCGATTTCGACCACAAGGAAATCATCGTTCCGAACAAGACCTTCATCACCGGCCAGTTGATCAACTGGTCGCTGAGCGACACCGTGACCCGCGTCACCCTCAAGGTCGGTGTCGGCTACGGCTCGGACCTCGACCTGGTACGCAAACTGCTGCTGCAGGCCGCCCAGGAAAACAGCCGGGTGCTGAAAGACCCGGCGCCGATTGCCTACTTCCTGAATTTCGGCGAAAGCACCCTGGATCACGAACTGCGCATTCACGTGCGCGACCTCGGCGACCGCAACCCGGCCACCGACGAGATCAACCGCTTCATCGACAAGGAATTCCCCAGGAACGGCATCAACATCGCCTTCCGCCAGGTCGAGGTGTACGTGAAGAACCTGGAGCATGGCGAGCAGAAGCTCGACCAGAAGGACCTGATCAAGGCTGCTGCGGCGGGCGCCGCAGCGGTGCAAGACACGCCCCCTCCCCCCGCCACGCCCTGACCTGCAGAGGAGCCCCAGGTGAAACGCCTCGACGCGCTGACCTTCGACAACCGCTTCGCCCGCCTGGGCGATGCCTTTTCCACCGAGGTGCTGCCCGAGCCCATCGAGCAACCGCGCCTGGTGGTGGCGAGCGAGTCGGCCATGGCCCTGCTCGATCTCGATCCGGCCGAGGCGCAGCTCAGCGAGTTCACCGAGCTGTTCGCCGGGCACAAGCTGTGGGGCGAGGCCGAACCGCGTGCGATGGTCTACTCCGGGCACCAGTTCGGCGGCTACACGCCACGCCTGGGCGACGGCCGAGGCCTGCTGCTGGGCGAGGTGCTGAACACGGCCGGCGAGCACTGGGACCTGCACCTCAAGGGCGCCGGCATGACCCCCTATTCGCGCATGGGTGACGGCCGCGCGGTGCTGCGCTCGTCGATCCGCGAGTTTCTCGCCAGCGAACACCTGCACGCGCTCGGCATTCCCAGCTCACGGGCGCTGTGCGTGACCGCCTCGAGCACCCCGGTGTGGCGCGAGAAGCAGGAAAGCGCCGCCATGGTCCTGCGCCTGGCCCGCAGCCATGTGCGCTTTGGTCACTTCGAGTACTTCTACTACACGCGCCAGCACGAGCAGCTGAAAGTGCTCGGCGAGCATGTGCTGAGCTGCCACTTCCCGCACTGCCTGGAGCAGGACGAACCCTGGCTGGCGATGCTGCGCGAGGTGATCGAGCGCACCGCGCAGATGATCGCCCACTGGCAGGCCTACGGCTTCTGCCACGGGGTGATGAACACCGACAACATGTCGATCCTCGGCATCACCTTCGACTACGGCCCCTATGCCTTCCTCGACGATTTCGATGCCCAGCACATCTGCAATCACTCCGACGACAGCGGCCGCTACAGCTTCAGCAACCAGGTCCCCATCGCCCACTGGAACCTCGCGGCCCTGGCCCAGGCGCTGACCCCCTTCGTCGCCGTGGAGCGCCTGCGCGAGACGCTGGAGCTGTTCCTGCCGCTGTATCAGGCCCACTACCTGGACCTGATGCGCAGGCGCCTGGGCTTCACCCGGGCCGAGGACGACGACGAGGCGCTGGTCCAGCGCCTGTTGCAGCTGATGCAGGCCGGCAAGGCCACCGACTACACGCTGTTCTTCCGCAACCTGGGTGAGCGTGCGCCCGCAGACGCGCTGCAGGTGGTGCGCGAGGACTTCGTCGACCTCGCCGGCTTCGACGCCTGGGGCGGCGACTACCTCGCCCGCTGCGCACGCGAGGGCGGCGAGCAGGCCGAGCGGCAGGCGCGCATGCAGGCGTGCAACCCCAAGTACATCCTGCGCAACTACCTGGCCCAGCAAGCCATCGAGGCCGCCGAACGAGGCGACTACGGCCCGGTACGTGAGCTGCACGCGGTACTGTCACGGCCGTTCGACGAGCAGCCGGACATGCAGCGTTACGCCGAGCGTCCGCCGCAGTGGGGCAAGCACCTGGAGATCAGCTGCTCGTCCTAAGCGGCTGTCGAAGCCCCGGACAACCCCGCTGGCTGCCTTATCTGTTAAATCGAAAAGGCATATCAATCTGCCCAAACATTCTTAGACTATCTAAGAGAAGCCCTCTATCTTGGCGCCCAGCCAGGCCGCCCCGTGCGTGCCCGATACCTCACACGAGATTCGCTGCCAAGGATTTTCATGCCCTGGGACTCCCTGCCCCTGCTGTTCGTCGGCGCCCTGCTGATCTGGGTGCTCTACGCCTTCGTGCGGGAAAAGTGGAGCCCGGACATCGTCGCCGCCATCGCCGTGGCTGCGCTGCTGGTCAGCCAGTTGCTGACGCCAGGGGAAGTGCTCAGCGTGCTGTCCAACTCGGCACCGGTCACCATCGCCTGCATGTTCGTGCTCTCCGCCGCGCTGGAACGCACCGGCTGCATCGACGCGCTGGGCAACTGGCTGGGCAATCTGGTCGGCACCAGCCCGATCCGCGTGCTCTCCGGTCTCACCGTCACCGCGCTGGTGGTCTCGGCCTGCCTCAACAACACCCCGGTCGTGGCCATCCTCACCCCGGTGGCCATCGCCCTGGCGCGGCGCGCCGGCACCCTGCCCTCCAAACTGCTCATCCCGCTGTCCTATGCCACCATCCTCGGCGGCACCCTGACCATGATCGGCACCTCGACCAACATCCTGGTCGACGGCGTGGCACGCAAGGCGGGCCTGGAGCCCTTCGGCATCTTCGAGATCACGGGCGCCGGGCTGATCATGGCTGCGTTCGGCATGGCCTACCTGCTGACCATCGGCCGGCGCCTGCTGCCGGAGCGCGAGACCCTCTCGCGCCAGCTGCGCCCGGACCTGTCACGCACCTTCATGACCGAACTGCTGGTCCCGCACGACTCGCCGATGATCGGCAAGACCCTGCACGAGGCCAACCTCAACGGCGGCAGCGGCCTGCAGGTGCTCAAGCTGTTTCGCGACGAACAGGAGCTGACCGAGCCGGGCGCCAACACCCTGCTGGCCAGCGGCGATCGCCTGATGCTCCACGGCCAGGTGAAGAACGTGGTGGAACTGCGTGAAAGCGGTCACCTGAGCTTCAATCGCGGCGACGCCTTCGAGACCATCAGCAGCCACGACGTGATCCTCGCGGAGGCCATCGTCGGGCGCAACTCGCGCTACAGCCACCGGCCGATGCGCGACCTCGACCTGACCGCACGCTACGGCATCGCGGTCCTGGCGATCCACCGCCAGGACGAGAACGTACAGGGCAACCTCGACGACTTCCAGCTGCAGTTCGGCGACGTGATGCTGGTGGAAGGCACGCCGGCGCAGATCAAGCGCTTCGCCGACAACGGCGAACTGATCAGCCTCAACGCCGTGCAGGAACGCGCCTTCCGCCGCGACAAGGCGCCGATCGCGATCATCGTCACGCTGGCGGTGATGCTGCTGGCCGCCTTCGGCGTGATGCCCATCGAGGGCCTGGCGATCATCGGCGCCGTCACCGTCCTGGCAACCCGCTGCCTCGACGTCGAGGACGCCTACAAAGCGGTGGACTGGAAGATCCTCAGCCTGATCTTCGGCATGCTGGCCATCAGCATCGCCATGGACAAGGTCGGCCTGGTCAGGCTGCTGGTGGAGAACGTGATGGGCTGGCTGCCCTGGGCCGGCCCCCTGCTGATGCTCAGCGTGATCTATCTGTTCACCTCGGTCCTCACCGAGATGCTGTCGAACAACGCCGTCGCCGTGCTGGTGACGCCGATCGCCATCGGCCTAGCCCAGCACCTCGGCGTCGACCCGCGCGCCTTCGTGGTCGCGGTGATGTTCGCCGCCAGCGCCAGCTTCGCCACCCCGATCGGCTATCAGACCAACACCTTCGTCTACAACGCGGGGGGATACCGCTTCACCGACTTCATGAAGGTCGGCGTGCCGCTCAATCTGCTGCTCTGGGCCGTGGCCACCGTGGTCATCCCCTGGTTCTTCCCGCTGACGCCGATCTGACTTGATATCCGCCGGTGGCGACTCCATCTGCTTGACATGTTCCCTGGAGCGTCGCCGTCATGTCCGATCCCCTGCTGATTCCCTGCCCGCACTGCAACGGGCTCAACCGCATCCCA
>MDSZ01242386.1_pt1 | contig 84288 bp, 77 predicted proteins | sample 811201 | NCBI WGS metagenome assembly MDSZ01 (sample SAMN05326647, study PRJNA326480) | marine metagenome | isolation source: seawater | place: Indian Ocean: North | collected 2010
GCCCCAGTTCGACGATTTACAACCAGTCGATCCTCAATCACTTCAGTTAAGTACAGATCAACCAAGTCACGAACAGTAAACGCGGCCACCTCTGCCGCTTCCTTTTCCTGTTCAATTTTTGCACTTTGACGTACTTTCTCCCGCTGAATTTCGGCACGAATGCATACGCCATCTCGTCGTAAAGCCTTCATCCGAGCAAGCTCTAGGCGAGCCTCAGCCAGACTCATCGAGGGGTAATTCCCTATCTTGACTTGAGTTAGCTTGCCCGTTTCGGGGCTCCGGTAGCGATAGATGAACGACTTGCCACCGCTAGCCCCACAAGTCACACGCAGACCGGCATTTTCTCCAGTGTCCACTTTGACTTTATCGCCAGGCCGCATCGTCTCGATGGCTCTCGCCGATAGTGGCTTGTTGCCGTGTTTGTTATTCTGCATGCTTTGATCCATTAACTGATTGGAACGATAGCCATCGATGGCATTGATGAAGCTCTGGCCATAAGTATAGCTTTTCATCATCAACAGCCTTTTCTGTTAAGGCGCCCACAACCCTACACCAAAAGCTATACCAAAACCTATACTCTTTAATTGGATTGCAGCAGATTTCATCAGACTCTTTCAGACGCTACACAGACAAATTTACCAGACAACCCCCTGCCAAAAGGCGGTTTTAAGCTATCTTACAGGCGAACTACCAGTGAGCACAGACGATCTCAAAACTTCACACACCCCCATGATGCAGCAATACCTGCGCATCAAAGCGGAATTCCCCGACACTCTGCTGTTTTACCGCATGGGCGATTTTTACGAACTCTTTTACGACGACGCCAAACGTGCGGCACAGCTGCTGGATATCACCCTCACTGCCCGGGGTCAGAGCGGTGGTCAGCCAATCCCCATGGCAGGTATCCCCTATCACGCCGCCGATAACTATATTGCGCGTCTGGTAAAGCAGGGCGTTTCCGTCGCCATTGCCGAACAGATCGGTGATCCGGCAACCACCAAAGGGCCGGTTGAACGCAAAGTCGTGCGCGTCATTACGCCAGGTACCCTGACCGACGAAGCCTTTCTTGATGAGCGCTCTGACAACCTGCTGGTTGCTCTGTGTTCCGACAATCAGCGTCATGGTCTGGCGGTGCTGGAAATCAGCTCCGGTCGTTTTTCCGTATTTGAAGTAGACGGCGAAGAAGCTCTGCTGGCCGAAATCGAACGTCTGCGTCCGGCAGAATTGCTGTTAAACGAAGACCAGCTGGCGCCGGGTCATCTGGCAGAGCGTCAGGGAGCCAAACGTCAGGCACCGTGGCATTTTGAATCCGACACCGCCTTCCGCCTGCTGACCACGCAATTGAAAACCCGTGATCTGCGCGGCTTTGGCTGTGAACACTTAACCGTTGCCATCCGCGCTGCCGGTGCGCTGCTGAATTATGCGCAGGAAACCCAGCGCAACAGTCTGCCGCATATCCGCTCGCTGCAGGTCGAACTGCCGGATGATGCCATTATTATCGACCCAGCCAGCCGCCGGAATCTGGAAATCGACATCAACCAGAAAGGCGATGACGACAAGACCCTCGCCTGGATTATGGATAAAACCGCCACGGCCATGGGCAGCCGTTTGCTGAAGCGCTGGCTCAACCGCCCGCTGCGCGACCGTAAACTGCTGCAACAGCGCCAGGCATTTATCAGTCAGCTGATTCACACCTACACCACCGAAGAACTGCACAGCTGCCTTAAACAGGTCGGCGACATCGAACGTATTCTGTCCAGGGTGGCACTGGGCTCTGCCCGCCCGCGCGATCTCGCCCGTCTGCGTGATTCTCTGGCCGTGGTTCCCGATGTACGTCGCTTACTGCAGGCACTGGACAGTGATCTGGCAAAAAACCTGCTCGAACGCGCGGTGGAATTCCCCCATTGGGTTGAGCGCCTGAACAAAGCCATTATCGAAAATCCGCCCGTGGTCATCCGTGATGGCGGTGTGATTGCCGAAGGCTACGACAGCGAACTGGATGAACTGCGTTCGCTCAGCGAAAACGCCGGCGATTATCTGGTGAAGCTGGAAGAGCAGGAAAAAGAACGCACCGGATTAAGCAGCCTGAAAGTGGGTTATAACCGTGTGCATGGTTACTACATCGAAATATCCAAAGCCCAGTCCGATTCGGCACCGACGGAATACATCCGCCGCCAGACGCTGAAAAATGCCGAGCGTTTTATCACGCCGGAACTGAAAGAATTTGAAGACAAAGCCCTGAGCGCCAAAAGCCGTGCTCTGAGCCGCGAAAAAGGCCTGTACGATGAACTGATCAGTGAACTGGCAGAAGAGCTGGTACCACTGCAGGTCTGCGCTGCCGCGCTGTCGGAAAGCGATGTGTTATCCAATCTGGCGGAGCGTGCGGAAAGCCTGCGCTTTGTGCAGCCAACCCTGACCGACGAGCGGGTACTGGATATCAGACAGGGCCGTCATCCGGTGATCGAAACCCTGATCACCGATCCCTTTGTGGCCAACGATACGCACCTCGATACTGAGCACACCATGCAGATCATTACCGGCCCCAACATGGGCGGTAAATCCACCTACATGCGTCAGGTAGCGCTGATTTCCCTGCTGGCTTATATCGGCAGTTACGTACCGGCCGACGAATGTACCCTGGGCCCGGTGGACCGTATTTTTACCCGCATGGGATCGTCGGATGATGTCGCCGGCGGCCGCTCTACGTTTATGGTGGAAATGACCGAGACGGCCAACATCCTGCACAACGCCACTGAGCAGAGCCTGGTGTTAATGGACGAAGTTGGCCGCGGCACCAGCACCTTTGATGGTTTATCCCTGGCCTGGGCCAGTGCCGAACATCTGGCACAGAACACCGGGGCTTTCACCCTGTTCGCCACCCATTATTTTGAAATGACGGCCCTGCCGGAACAGCAGGACAACGTGGTGAACGTCCATCTGAAAGCCACCGAGCATGACGAGCGTATTATCTTCATGCACTCGGTGGAAAATGGTCCGGCCAGCCAGAGCTATGGTCTGCAGGTAGCGCAACTGGCCGGCGTGCCGGACAACGTTATCAGCGCCGCACGGGCACAGCTGGCATACCTGGAAAAAAGCAGCAGCCACAGCCAGCCACAGACTGGTGTTGTTGCCACTTCGGTTGCTCCTTCTGTTGCGGAAGAAGCCGCTGCCCCTGTCACAACCGCTAAAAAAGTGCCCGCGGCCGATCAGCCATGGCAGAACGACCTGTTTGCCTCAGCACCTTCAGCTGCGGAAGAAAGAATGTCTGCCGTTGATCCCGACGAGCTGACACCGCGTCAGGCGCTGGAGCTGCTGTACGAACTTAAGAAGCTGATATAAGCGTTACAGGCTTTCGTGGGTATAAAAAGCGGTTTTTAAATAACTGCTTTAAATATCCCTATAACGGAACAGTCTGATGCCTGATCTTGCCGCTCGGGCTTGCGCTACCTAAAATACCGGCCAACATCTGTGCTCAGGCCCGTCGTCGGCGTCAGGCACAGCCAGAATTGATGAGTTATAACGAATTTAAAAACAGGAGATCACCGGATGGCGTTCGTCGTTACCGATAACTGTGTGAAATGTAAGTACACCGACTGCGTAGAAGTTTGCCCGGTTGATTGTTTCTACGAAGGCCCTAACTTTCTGGTGATTCACCCGGACGAGTGTATCGACTGTGCGCTGTGCGAACCAGAATGCCCGGCTCAGGCGATTTTCTCTGAAGACGAAGTGCCGGCTGGTCAGGAGCAGTACATCGAGCTGAACGCTGAACTGGCGGAAGAATGGGTCGGCAACAACATCACCGAACAGAAAGATCCGCTGCCAGACGCTGCAGAGTGGGACGGTGTCGCGGACAAGTTGCAATACCTGGAGCGCTGAGTCTCAGCATTCCTGTGTGGCCGTTGAGAGCGTTTTTAACAGCGCTCTAAACAGCATGAAGAGCCGCACAAAAAAGGCTGCCATAAGGCAGCCTTTTTCGTTTCGAGGCAGTATCACTTCAGCGTGATGGAATCAGTGATCATGCTTCGCCGAACAGCGTGGCAGCATTCAGACCCTGTTTTTCCATAATTTCACGCAGACGCTTCAGCGCTTCTACCTGAATCTGACGCACGCGTTCACGGGTCAGACCGATTTCGCGGCCCACATCTTCCAGTGTGCTGGTTTCATAACCACGCAGACCGAAACGACGGGACAGAACCTCACGCTGCTTCTCAGGTAATTCTTCAATCCAGCGATCCAGATTCGACTGAATATCCTGATTCTGCAGTTCTTCACCCGGATCATTCACACGCTCATCAGCGATGGTATCCAGAATGGATTTGTCGGATGACGGACCCATCGGAGTATCAATGGAGGTTACGCGCTCGTTCAGCTTGAGCATGCGCTTAACGTCTTCCACTGGTTTTTCCAGCAGCGCAGCGATTTCTTCTGCTGTCGGCTCGTGATCCAGTTTCTGCGTCAGCTCACGGGCAGCACGCAGATACACATTCAATTCTTTAACCACATGAATCGGCAGACGGATGGTACGGGTCTGGTTCATGATGGCACGTTCAATGGTCTGGCGAATCCACCAGGTCGCGTAGGTAGAGAAACGGAAGCCACGCTCCGGATCAAACTTCTCTACTGCGCGGATCAGACCCAGGTTGCCCTCTTCGATCAGATCCAGCAGCGACAGACCGCGGTTCACGTAACGACGGGAGATTTTTACCACCAGTCGCAGGTTACTCTCGATCATACGACGGCGGCCCATTTCGTCGCCTTTACGGGCCAGTCGTGCGTAGTGTACTTCTTCTTCTGCAGACAGCAGAGGTGAAAAACCAATTTCATTCAGATACAACTGAGTGGCATCCATTGCCTTATATGATGTGTCTGCAGCGAACTTCTCTACCGCTTCTTCTTTGTCGTCAGCTGAATCATCATCGCTGTCGACCAAAGCCAGTTCGTCTACATCATCAAAAACGTCTTCTTCTCGTAATTCGCGCTGTTGTTGTACTGCCATGTTTAGTTCCCGCCTTATTGGTCGTCCCGAATCTGAACCGAAACAGATTTCATACCAGAACGACTGGTTAATTTATATCCAACTCTAACCGGACCTGGAAGGCAGGTATTCGAGCGGATCAACCGGCTTGCCGTTTCTTCGGATCTCAAAGTGAAGTTTCACTTTGTCGGTACCAGTAGATCCTATTTCGGCAATTTTCTGCCCCGCTTTAACAACTTCCTGTTCGCGGACCAGAATGCGGCTGGTATGGGCGTAGGCACTAAGGTAAGTATCGTCGTGTTTAATAATCACCAGATTGCCGTAACCACGCAGTCCCTGTCCTGCGTAGACCACAGTCCCTGCCGCTGCTGCAGACACAGATTCTCCCAAAGAACCGGTGATATCAATCCCCTTGCTGACCGGCTTTTTGGTCGAAAAATAGCCAATCAAACGACCGTTTGCTGGCCATTTCCAGTCAGTTTCAGCTTGAATGCCGGGCTTTTCTGGCGGGTTTTGACTGATTTGCGCAGGGACTGTGACGGGTGTCGAATTTTTTGTCGGCACTTTTGACGGTTTTTCGACGTGTACGGGTTTGGTACTGGCGGACTTTCTATTGATATTTCTAACGTCAATTTTTTGACCAGGGTAGATAGTGTAAGGGCTGTATATAGAGTTAGCACTCGCTAACTGCCGATAGTCTACTCCGTAGCGCCAGGCGATCGAGAACAGGGTGTCTCCTTTTTGCACGAGATGGATTCCTGACGCGCTTTCCTGTTTACTGAACTTCTCTTCAACTGAGACAAATTCTCGTCCGGACAAACACCCTGTTAACAGTGTGGCTATCGTGACTAATATGACAGTGGCCAGTGCTTTCATCATCTACCGCCGGTGGTTGTTTTTTGACACTCAAAAATGACAGCTTTTTGATTTCATCCGGAAAGGCCCTACTTTCAAACTTCCAGATATAAAAATAACTTTAATAATTCTAAATAAGTCTTAAAAAAGCTGTGTTTTCTTTACTCTCATGCCCGTTTAGTGGGTTAGACCGGAGAGTCACATTAAAAAAATACCCATAACTTGCAAAAGCTTATTTTTAGTTAACAAGTGTTCTTTAACAAAACACTGACAAAACTCCGCCTCTCAGTCTCTTGCAATGCGTTCCATACCAAGAACCAGAGCAATACCGGCAAGCGCCAACAGGCAGGCGAGGCCAGTTTCTGCCGTCATGTGCGGCAAGATATTGCTCTGGATAAAAGGAATTTCTTCGCCATGACTGTTAATCCGCGTCTGTAAGGTCTCTTTCCATGGCCATACTTTCACCAGTGAACCGACCATAAAGCCGCTCAGCAAAGCAAAAGTCTGGCTGCGATAGTGATGCAGCAACCAGCTGAGCAGACGCGAAAACGCCATCAGTCCCAATACCGCGCCACAGCCAAACAGGCCGATGATGCTCAGGTCAAAACTTTTTACCGCTCCCAAGATAGGAGCATAAAGGCCCATCAGCAGCAGAATAAAACTGCCGGAAATGCCCGGCAGAATCATGGCACAGATGGCCACACTGCCGGCCAGAAACACCACCAGCGGCGTTGCCTCAGTCTGCGTCGGCGAGGCCATGCTGATCCAGCCGGCAACAACAGCCCCCAGCAACAGCAGCAGAACTTCAGGCAGGCGCCAGCGCGGAATCTGTTTACCGATATGCCAGCACGAGGCAATGATCAGCCCGAAGAAAAAAGACCAGACCCACACCGGGTAGTTCATCAGCAGGAAATGAATCAGTTTGGCCAGGGATACCAGCGCGATCAGAATGCCGCTGCCCAGCACCAATAGAAAAGTACCGTTAATGGCGCGCCAGGCGGCGGCTGGTCCATCGCGGAAGAGTGTTTTGACGGCGTTGAGATTAACACTGCGGATACTGTCCAGCAGCTCGGTGTAGATACCGGTAATAAAGGCGATGGTGCCCCCGGAGACTCCGGGCACCACATCGGCTGCCCCCATTGCTAATCCTTTGAGGAACAGCCAGAGATGTTTCATGCGTTGTTGTCCTGTGGTTACTCAGCCGGGCAGCAGCGTCTGGTCAGCTCTGAACACCCGGCAAAAACGGTACAAATTTTACACTTTCGAGTGTTTTACGGCTGAAGTGTTCACCGTGGCGGGTAATTAACACCAGCTTTTGTTCAGCACCACCCACCGGCATCACCAGCCGGCCGCCATCGGCCAGCTGATCGAGCAGTGACTGTGGCACCTGCTCCGGTGCGGCAGCAGCAATAATGCCGTCGAACGGGCCGTATTCAGGCCAACCCCAGCTGCCATCGGATAACTTCAGCGACAGGTTGCGATAGCCCAGATCACGCAGACGTTTCGCCGCGCGTTTCTGCAGCGCGTCGATGCGTTCGACACTGTAAACTTTTTTCACCAGCGGCGAGAGTACCGCGGTCTGATAACCGGAACCGGTTCCGATTTCGAGCACTTTCTGCAGTGGACCGGCGGCCAGCAGACATTCCGTCATACGGGCGACGATATAGGGCTGGCTGATGGTCTGGCCATTGCCGATTGGCAACGCTGTATCTTCGTAGGCGCGATGAGACAGTGCTTCATCAACAAAAAGATGGCGTGGCGTCTGAGCCATAACATCCAGCACAGACTCATCTTTGATTCCGTTATCTCTCAGACGCTGCACCAGCCTGTTGCGGGTGCGCTGAGAGGTCATGCCAATTCCGTTTACCTGTTGATCGTTCACTGGCTCAGTTCTCTAAAACCTCGGTCACTCTCTGCAGAGTGGAATGCTGGGTCATATCCATGGCGATCGGGGTAACGGAAACCTTACCCTGTTCGATGGCGTGTATGTCTGTGCCCGGGCCGTCATCGGCAAACGCACCGGCGGCGGAAATCCAGTAACACTCTTTGCCGCGGGGATTGGTGGTCAGCACCGGATTATCGGATTTATGGCGGTGGCCGAGGCGGGTCACTTCGATGCCCTGCAATTCCTCATAGGCCAGATCAGGTACATTGATATTGATGATGGAATTTGCCGGCAGCTGTAATTGCTCCAGTTTTGGCAGCAGTTCCAGCAGCACCCGGGCGGCGGTAGCAAAATGGCTTTTACCGCACAGAGACACCGCAACCGGTGTCTTTTCCAGAAAGCGCCCTTCCATCGCGGCGGCCACGGTACCGGAATAGATAACGTCGTCACCCAGATTGGCACCGGCATTAATGCCCGAAATAACGCGCTCACATTGGTCTTTATAGAACGTGTTAATACCGAGATGAACACAGTCCGTTGGGGTACCGTTGACACTGATGATGGCGTCGTCGAGATGCAGCGGATGCAGCGGACGATCCAGCGTCAGAGAGTTGCTGGCCCCGCTGCGGTCACGGTCCGGCGCTACCACGCAGGTAGTGTGACCGGCCTGTTCCAGAGACTGCCTGAGCGTCCTGAGTCCGGGGGCATGGACTCCGTCATCATTGGACAACATCAGCTTCATTCACTGCGTTCCTTTTCTTCTGTATGCAATATTTCGCGGATTACCGATGTCGCATAATACCCGGCTGGCAGCGAAAAGGAGAGACTCAGCGCCGTTTGTTCTGGCGTTTCCTGCCATTCCCAGCTGAGATTGGCAGCCAGTGCAGCCAGTGCACGGCGCTCCTGCTTCAGACCCGCATGCTCAAGACCATCACACAGAGCTGCGTGAGATTCTGCAATCTGAGTTTCCAGCGCCAGCGCATCCTCTGTACTGGCCAGACGGCCACGCCCCCACAGCGGCGCTGTCGGAGTTCCGCTGTCATCCATAATGTCACCACTGATGCTCTGCCCCCACAGGCCACGACGGATACGCTCCGCCACCACATCATTGAAAATCAGTGAGCGCACAGCTGACAGGTAAATGCTTTTCTTGTTGCGGTTTTTAACTTTGAACTCGCCGGCCAGCATGGCACGGCCGGATTCAATATTGCCGCCGCCGTGACCAAAACGCTGTTCACCGAAGTAATTCGGCACACCGTGTTCACGCACCAGCTGTAGGTTACGCTCAATAGCGTCACGACCACCCTGCACAGAGGTCAGGCGGATATCGAAGCGGTTACCGAGCAGATCACCACGGCGTAATTTTTTGCTGTGCCGGGTCTGTACCAGTACCGTCATTTCATCATCGTTGAGCTGAGCAAAATCCGGCGCTTCGACTCTCGGCAGATAAATACTGAACCACTGACGGGTAATGGCATTGCGGTCTTTCATCCCGGCATAGCCAACATCCATCTCTTTAACGCCAGCCAGTTCTGCCAGCTTTTTCGCGATCCAGGCGGTATTGGCACCGTTCTTTTCGATGTGCAGCCAGACGTGCTCGCCATCGCCACAGGGCTGATCCAGTGGCATTTCATCCACCCGGAAGTCGGCGTTGTCGGCTTTCAGAACCGCACGGGCCTGAGTCTCTGGGTAGGCATTAGGCCAATCGGGTAACAGGGATTCGTTCACACACTTCTCAATGTTCGTTAGTTAACAGCAAGGCCACCGCGTGGACCGCGATGCCTTCTTTACGGCCGACGTAGCCGAGTTTTTCGGTGGTGGTGGCTTTGACGTTTACATCGTCGAGGCGCACCTGCAGATCTTCAGCAATGCAGTCACGCATAGAGCGGATGTGCGGTGCCATTTTCGGCGCCTGAGCAATGATGGTGACATCGACATTACCGACACGGTAACCCTTATCCGCCACCAGCGACATCACATGACGCAGCAGCACCCGGCTGTCGGCACCGGCATAAGCTTCATCGGTATCCGGAAAATGCTGACCGATATCACCCAGCGCGGCAGCGCCAAGCAGGGCGTCTGCCAGAGCATGCAATGCAACATCACCATCGGAATGGGCTTTCAGTCCGCGGCTGTGAGGGATCTGCACACCACCAATGGTAATAAAATCGCCGTCTTCAAATGCATGAACGTCAAAACCATGGCCAATACGCATAAGGGGTCAGTCCTCAGAGCGGGATAAAAAGAATTCTGCCAGCGCCAGATCTTCCGGGCGCGTGACTTTAATATTACTGGCCTGTCCGGCGACCAGTGCCGGTGACAGTCCAAGGTGTTCCATGGCGGAGGCTTCATCCGTTACTTCAAAGCCATCAGCCAGTGCTTTTTGCAGCGCATGCTTCAGTTCAGCATAGCGGAATACCTGCGGTGTCAGCGCATGCCATAACTGTTCACGTTCAACCGTATGATCGATAACGGCACCCGCAACAGTGCTGTTATCTGCCCCTTGCCTGCCGCGTTTCATGGTATCGCGCACCGGAGCAGCGAGAATAGCACCCGGGTCCTGAATCGTGTGCAGCAATTTATCGAGATCAGAATGCAGCAGACAGGGGCGCGCCACATCGTGTACCACTACCCAGTCATCTGCAGCGGCAATACCTTCCAGTGCCTGCAGACCATTGAGCACAGAATAACAGCGCTCACTGCCGCCGGCGGCACGGATAATACGCATGTCGCTGGCGAAGTCGCTGTGCGGCCAATACGGATCATCCGCAGACAGCACCAGTACCAGACGTTCAAACGCCGGATAGCTGAGCATCAGCGCCAGCGTGTGATCAATCAGATAGCGGTTTTGCAGTGTCAGATATTGCTTCGGGCGGTCGGCCTGCATGCGTGAGCCAACGCCTGCGGCGGGGAGAATGGGCCAGAACTTGGGGCTTGTCATTATTATCGGTCTGTCACGGTTGTGCTGATGGTTGCGGATCAACAAACAGAATAAAGGTTTCGCCTTCGCGTACCAGCCCCAGCTCTTCCCGGGCTTTTTCTTCCAGAATCGAACTGCCGGCACGCAGGTCCATCACTTCAGCCATCAGCGATTCATTTTCACTCTGCTGAACTTCGTTATCCTGATGCAGTTTGCTGATTCCGTGCTGCAGACTGCGGGTGGCAATCACACCGCTGTCGTCAAACCAGATACGGTATTGCAGCAGTAACAGCAGAAAAACCGGTACCACAATCATCAGTATGTTTTTTAAATTCGGGATAAATTTTTCCGACATTCCGTTTTCCGGTTCGATGATCCCATCAGGGTACAGAGTTTAGTGCACAGAGCCACGTTTAAACAGGCCGAAACTGTCTGGAAAGCGACCTGCGTCCGGTACAATCACAACCCGGTAACAATGATAAAAACTGCGCCCATAAAAAACGGGCCGTTAAGCCCGTTTTTTTACATCCGCCAGAATTACTGGCCTTTGATCTCAGAGCGACCTTTGTATGGGGCTTTCGCACCCAGTTGCTCTTCGATACGCAGCAGACGGTTGTATTTGGATACACGGTCTGAACGGCACAGAGAACCGGTTTTGATCTGACCCGCAGCAGTACCAACTGCCAGATCGGCGATGGTGCTGTCTTCGGTTTCACCGGAACGGTGAGAGATCACAGCGGTGTAACCTGCGTCTTTTGCCATTTTGATCGCGTCCAGAGTCTCAGACAGAGAACCGATCTGGTTGAATTTGATCAGAATGGAGTTACCGATGCTTTTCTCGATGCCTTCCGCCAGGATTTTGGTGTTGGTTACGAACAGGTCGTCACCCACCAGCTGAACTTTTGCACCCAGTTTTTCAGTCTGGTATTTCCAGCCATCCCAGTCAGACTCGTCCTGACCGTCTTCAATAGAAACGATCGGGTACTGTTCGCACAGCTCTGCCAGGTAATCAGAGAAACCTTCTGAGGTGAATACTTTGCCTTCACCTTTCAGGTCGTACTTGCCGTCTTTGTAGAATTCGGAAGAGGCACAGTCCAGCGCCAGGGTTACGTTGCTGCCCAGCTCGTAGCCAGCACCAGAAACCGCTTCTTTAATCGCTGCCAGTGCATCGGCGTTGGATGCCAGGTTCGGAGCAAAACCACCTTCGTCACCTACGGCAGTGTTCAAACCCTGAGAGGACAGAACTTTTTTCAGGCTGTGGAAAATTTCCGCACCGCAACGCAGCGCTTCAGCGAACGTCGGCGCGCCAACTGGCTGTACCATAAATTCCTGAATATCGACGTTGTTGTCAGCGTGCTCACCACCGTTGATGATGTTCATCATAGGTACAGGCATGGAATAAACACCGGCAGTACCGTTGATATCAGCGATGTGTTCGTACAGTTCAACGCCTTTCGCTGCAGCAGCGGCTTTGGCAGCAGCCAGAGACACAGCCAGAATCGCGTTGGCACCCAGTTTGGATTTGTTTTCAGTACCATCCAGCTCCAGCATTTTGTTGTCCAGAGCACGCTGGTCCAGCGCGTCCATACCGAGCAGAGCAGGTTTGATGGTGTCATTGATATTGGCAACGGCTTTCAGAACGCCTTTGCCCAGGTAACGGCTTTTGTCACCGTCACGCAGTTCCAGTGCTTCACGGGTACCGGTGGATGCACCACTTGGAGCACAGGCAGTACCAAAGAAACCGCCTTCCAGGGTTACATCGGCTTCAACCGTCGGGTTACCGCGGGAATCCAGAACTTCGCGTGCTTTAATATCGATGATGTTTGCCATGCTTGTCTCCAATAACAGAGGCTTTCTGATGCCGCCCCGGACAATCCGCCCGGGCAACGACGTCAAAGATTAATGTGTCTTTTTATGTTCGAGTGCTGCTGCGATAAAGGCCGAGAACAGACCGTGGCCATCACGCGGGGTAGAAGTAAATTCCGGGTGGAACTGACAACCCACAAACCATGGGTGATCAGGTACTTCCACTACCTCTACCAGTTCGCCGTCTACCGAACGGCCAGCAATACGCAGACCGGCTTTTTCCAGGTCCGCAACCAGAGATGAGTTCACTTCGTAGCGGTGACGGTGACGCTCAGTGATGACGTCTTTCCCGTACGCTTTGGCGGTGGTGGATTCCGGAGTCAGTACACATTCCTGGCCACCCAGGCGCATGGTGCCGCCGAGGTCAGACTCTTCGGTACGGGTTTCCACGTTACCGGAAGCGTCCTGCCATTCAGTGATCAGACCAACCACAGGGTGTTTGGTATCGCTGCTGAATTCAGAAGACTGCGCGTCATCCCAGCCAACCACGTGACGGGCGAATTCAATCACAGCCACCTGCATACCCAGACAGATGCCCAGGTACGGAATTTTGTTTTCACGGGCGTACTGAACCGTGCGGATTTTGCCTTCCACACCACGGTTACCGAAACCACCTGGTACCAGAATAGCGTCAACGCCCGCCAGGATATCAATGCCTTTACGCTCAACGTCTTCAGCATCGATGTAACGGATATTCACTTTCGCTTTGTGGTGAATACCGGCGTGATCAATGGCTTCGATCAGCGACTTATAGGCATCCAGCAGATCCATGTACTTACCGACCATGGCGATGGTGACTTCTTTTTCCGGGTTCAGCTTGGCATCGGCCACAGCATCCCACTCAGACAGATCCGCTTCGCGACAGGTCAGATCGAATTTCTCCACGATCAGGTCATCCAGACCGGCTTCGTGCAGCATACGAGGAATCTTATAGATGGTGTCTGCATCTTCCAGCGGAATAACAGCACGCTCTTCTACGTTGGTGAACAGAGCGATTTTACGCAGTGCGGAGGCGTCGATCTTATGATCTGAACGACAGATCAGCACGTCAGGCTGCAGACCGATGGTGCGCATTTCTTTCACAGAATGCTGAGTTGGCTTGGTTTTGGTTTCGCCAGCCGTCGCGATATAAGGAACCAGAGTCAGGTGCAGAGACAGAGCGCGCTTGGAGCCCATTTCCACTTTCATCTGACGCACGGCTTCCAGGAACGGCTGGGATTCGATATCACCCACGGTACCGCCGATTTCCACCAGCGCGACGTCGGAGCCTTCGGCACCTTCCAGTACGCGGCGTTTGATCTCGTCAGTGATGTGCGGAATCACCTGCACAGTACCACCCAGATAGTCTCCACGACGTTCTTTCGCCAGCACGTCCGTATAAATACGACCGGTGGTGAAGTTGTTACGGCGTGACATGGTGGTGCGGATGAAGCGCTCATAGTGACCGAGGTCGAGGTCAGTTTCAGCGCCGTCGTTTGTCACGAACACCTCACCGTGCTGGAAAGGGCTCATGGTGCCAGGGTCGACGTTGATGTATGGATCCAGCTTGAGCATAGTGACCTTAAGGCCACGGGCTTCCAGAATGGCAGCCAGAGATGCTGATGCGATGCCTTTCCCCAACGAAGAAACAACACCACCCGTGACAAAGATAAAACGTGTCATAGAAGGTCCGCGAATACGAGATTTAGAAGTCAAAACGGAAGGTCAGGCGCCTCCATGGCGTCTTCCTGAACCCTCACTCAGGATGGGAGGGCAGAATACCAGAAGAGGCTATCCGGGTAAAACCAAAAGCACCGCTCCGGCACATTTTTCTTACCGGTCAAAAACAGCCAGCAATCTGCGAACTCTCCCGCCCGGTATATGTCTACAATTAGCCAAATACTCAATTCAGCCGGATCTGTCCTATGCGCCTTTTTCAGGCCACCAACCTGCCTTTCATTACTATTCTCCTGCTCCTGTCACACACCAGCGCCCGCGCCACCGAGCTGGCCAACGAAGAGGATGTCGCCCCCCTGCCGGTAACCGTACCCGCTACCGCTGCAAACAGTCAGCAACCGTCTGCCCAATCAGATGAAAGTGCTGAGCAAACTGGCTCTGAAAAAAGCGGCCAGACAAAAAGTGGAGCAGTGGCGGACGCTACCGCAACAGAAACCATACAGGAACCTCAGTTCAGACCGGCTCCACTGACCATCCTGGGTAATTCCGTTGGCATGGGCCAGTTCCGCAAGCTCTCCTGGAGCCCGGAACAATACTTCTCCAGTATTGAAACCCCGGTTCCGGTTCTGGTTGCGCGCGGTAAAAATCCTGGGCCAACCGTGTGCCTGACCGCCGCTATTCATGGCGATGAACTGAACGGCATTGAGATGGTACGCCGCCTTATGTATCGCCTGGAGCCGGATAAAATGAGCGGCAGCGTGATCGGTATTCCGATTGTGAACCTTGATGGCTTCCGTCGTGGCAGCCGCTACCTGTCTGACCGCCGCGACCTGAACCGCCATTTCCCCGGTAATCCGAAAGGCAGTGCCGCCGACCGCATCGCCTATTCATTGTTCACCGAAATCATTGCCCCGCACTGTAACTATCTGGTCGATCTGCATACCGGCTCGCTGAAGCGCACTAACCTGCCGCAGATCCGTGCTGATCTGACCGATGAGAAGGTGTTTGATTTCAGTAAGCATTTTGGCGGTATCACGGTACTGCATGGTCAGGGCAGCAGAGGCATGCTGCGCCGGGCTGCTATGGATATCGGTATTCCATCGGTGACACTGGAAGCCGGTGGCCCGAATGCGCTGGAGGAAAGCGCCGTGGATGGCAGCGTAAAAGCCATCGAGACTCTGCTGCAGAATCTGGAAATTCAGCCAACACTGCGATTCTGGGGCGCGCCGCAGCCCGTGTTCTACCACTCTGATTGGGTGCGTTCAGATCAGGGCGGCATTTTAATGTCTGTGGTGTCTTTGGGTGACAAAGTAAAAGAAGGCGAAGTTCTGGGCCATGTCACTGATCCGATCACCAACACCGGCAGTAATATCGTTGCCCCATTCTCTGGCCGCGTGATTGGTATGGCAGTCAATCAGGTGGTACAGACAGGCTTTGCCGCCTACCACCTGGGCGTTGAAAAAGAAGCGGAAGAAGTTAAGGAAGAGGCGCTGGATAAGGACAAAGTCAGCGTCGTTGTACCGCAGAACAGTCCGGCAAACCAGGCAACGGATGCAGCACCGGCAGGAAGTGACGTCCGCGCTGATGCTAACGATGCCAGGGGGGACGCAGATGGTGCAGACACAGCCCAAAATGACAATCCGGAAGCAGCGGAAAACGCAGACCAATAACCCGGATAGCCCCTCCCGTAAACACCTGATGCCCACATCAGCCAAAGCCGGTCACTGTTTCAGCGACCGGCTTTTTTGTTTCCCCCCGCCTCCGATGCAGCCATTTCTGCTACCAGTCCATATGCCTCACCAGGCATAAATATCTGACTTATCAATAGTTTGGTACACATCACATAAACGAACGTACCGAACAGGCATAATCGCGCCCCCGTCGTATCAGCACTGATTAAGGACAAAATGTGAAGACTCTGAAAGCCGGCTTATTGGCCGCTCCTGCCCTGCTGCTGGCCGCCTGTGCCAGCGCCCCGAAAGACACAACGCCTGTTAATGACACCAGCGTTATCCGTTCAGAATACCGCATGGATGGCGTTATTTTTCCGGCCGCTAAAATGACCGAAGTGCGCTACACTCGCGCTGATCAACAACGCATTGATGAAACAACCGAATTTGATTCCTGGCTGGCCCGTAAACTCGCCGGTAATGCTGAATCCACAGTAATTACGCGTCTGGACCGCAACCTGATCTGGGAAATCCACAAAGAAAGCAAATCCTATACTGAATGCCCGCTGACGGGTTGCGACGATACAACGCTGTGGGATCAGATCCGCTCTGACATGGGCGGAGACGAAGACACATCAGAAGATGCAGAGGAAACGTCATCGTTCGATCCGACCGGCGGCGAATCCTGTCAGCTGACGGCACAGAAGCCTGTATTTAAAGTCACCGCGAAAGATAAAGGCCGCACCATCAATGGCTACAAAGCTGACCAGTATGTTGTCAGTCTCGAAATCGCCATGAAAGATAAAGACGGTAATAAAGACACCAACCTGATTACTATGGATTTCTGGGTAGCGGAACACGATGCAGCCATTAACTCTGCCCTGGCCATGGAAAAAACCTTCAGTGATGCGCTTTACAGCAAAGTAAACCCGCTGGATCGCTTTGTCAGTGCCGACATTAACGCATTACTGGCCAGCATGTTGGCCAACAACGCTGAATTGAAAAAAATCGGTGAACAACTGAGTAAAATTCAGGGCTACCCGGTATCCGTGAAGATGGAATGGTTCAGCGAGAAAAACACCTGCCCGCAAACAGCCGCAACGGAAGAAAAAGAGGATTCCGCGTCTTTTGATGTCAATGATCCGGTCGGTTCACTGGGCAGTATGGCCTCTGGGTTCCTATCTGGCATCGCCAAAAAAGAAGTGGAAAAACGCTTTATACCAAGCGCAGACAAGCCGGTTCTTACCTATATTCAGAACGTAAAAAGTATCGGTATAGAAGGCCGTCACGACAGCCTGTTTAACCTGCCTCATGGCTACAAACTGCAGGACCGTCGCTGATATTTGGCAGTGAATAAATCCGGAAAATAAAAAAGCCGCTGTCGATAACGTCAGCGGCTTTTTTATTTTCAGCTCTGTTTTTTGGCTGTTCGGCTACAGCCCTGAGCTGCACTATTCGTAGTGAGAGAAATACCCACGCGGAATCAGCAGGTTGTCACGGCGCATATTGCGGATATCCCGTTCGCCACACAGCGCCATGGATATATCGGCTTCTTTCTGCATCACCTGCAGCGCTTTGGTGACACCGTCTTCGCCCATGGCTCCCAGGCCATACACAAACGGACGACCTGCCATGGTCCCTTTGGCACCCAGGGCCAGCGCCTTCAGAATATCCTGGCCAGAACGGATACCGGAATCCATAAAGACTTCTGTCTGACCGCGTACCGCATCAACAATGGATGGCAGCATACGGATGGACGACAGCGCTCCGTCCAGCTGACGGCCACCATGGTTGGAAACCACAATGGCATCGGCACCGAAGTCTGCAGCTTTGCGTGCATCTTCAGGATCGAGAATACCTTTAAGAATTAATTTGCCGCCCCACATTTTGCGAATGGCCTCGACTTTATCCCAATCCAGACGCGGGTCGAATTGTTCGGCGGTCCAGCTCAACAGAGAAGATGCATCTTTAACACCTTTGGCATGCCCCACAATATTGCCGAAGAAGCGGCGTTTGGTCTGCAGCATTTCCAGCCCCCAACCCCATTTGGTTGCCAGGTTGAGCATGGTCGGCAACGTCAGTTTCGGCGGCGCAGATAAACCGTTTTTCAGATCTTTATGGCGCTGGCCGAGAATCTGCAGATCCAGTGTTAATACCAGAGCAGAACACCCGGCATTTTTTGCACGCTCAATAATGGCCGCAAGAAATTCCTGATCCCGCATCACATACAACTGAAACCAGAAGGGTTGCGTAGTATGCGCAGCGACATTTTCAATCGAACAGATGGACATGGTCGATAAAGTAAACGGCACACCGAATTTTTCCGCCGCTTTTGCTGCTTTAATTTCGCCATCAGCATGCTGCATTCCCAGCATACCCACAGGTGAAATAGCGATCGGTAACGACACTGGCTGACCGATCATTTCTGAGGCAGTGCTGCGCCCGGACATATCCACAGCGACTTTCTGGCGCAGGCGGATATCGGCAAAATCAGAGGAATTTTCACGGAAGGTCTGTTCGGTATAACTGCCGGACTCGGCATAGTCATAGAACATTTTGGGAACGCGTCTGCTGTAAATCTTACGCAGATCTTCAATACAGGTAATGACTGGCATGGCTAGGACTTCGGAAAGATGGGTGATAATGGAATAAATCCAACCCATTCAGTGTATCACCACACAGGCGCGCAAAAGGGGCGCCTGTCTGGAAACATAATTCCATACCAGTAAGAAAACTGCGTATTTAAATCAATGGTCAGACCGGGTTGTCGATATCGATAAACTCAACATCCAGATCAAACTCGCCGGCCAGATATTCGCCCAGCGCTTTCACGCCGTAGCGCTCAGTAGCGTGATGCCCGGCACTGAAAAAATGAATACCGGTTTCCCGCGCCAGATGTACCGCAGGTTCGTTAATTTCACCGGTCAGAAACGCATCCACTCCGGCATCCACTGCCTGTTGCAGATAACTCTGTGCAGCACCCGTACACCAGGCAATGGTTTCAATGGTGTCGTTATCTTCGCCAATATGCATAGGCTCACGCTGCAGACATTCACCCAGCCAGGCGCAGAATTCCTTACCACTCATAGGCCGCGGTAAACGGCCAATATTACCGACAGAGTAAGGATCGGCATCGTTTAACAAACCATCGGTCTGCAGATTCAGTATGTCTGCCAGCTGGGCGTTATTACCGTACACAGGGTGAGCATCCAGCGGCAGGTGATAAGCGATCAGGTTGATATCATTAGCCAGCAACGCCTTCAGCCGTTCTTTTTTAATGCCGGTTACGCGCGGATCTTCGCCTTTCCAGAAGTAGCCATGATGTACCAGAATGGTGTCTGCGCCAAGGGCGATAGCCTGATCAATCAAAGCCTGATTGGCCGTGACACCAGTGACGATACGGCTGATATGTTCACTTCCTGCGACCTGCAGACCATTTGGGCAATAATCCCGGAAACGGCTGGTTTGCAATAAAGTGTCAAGGTGCTTCAGAAGTTCCTGTCGATTCAGCATGATGGGCCTCGGTACGGGTTCTGGTATTATTGGCGGTTTACTATGTCCGCCAGTTTATGTGCCCCGGGGAGGTTCAGCAAATGCGTCCGCTGCAGTCTGTTATCAATATTATTGTGGTCCCTGCCCTGACCGGCCTTGCGGTAGCGTTAGCTGTGCTGCTTTGGGCCCCGGGTCAGAATCCGGCAACGCCAGCTCTTCCTGCAGGAAGTGAACTGAATACCGATGGTACCCAGGTAGCTCAGCCACCGGTCAGCAGTGGCCCGGTGAGTTATGCCGACGCTGTCGACAGAGCGGCGCCAGCAGTGGTGAATATTTACACCCGCAAGGTGGTCAAGCGCAAAACGCATCCGTTATTCGACGACCCCTTCTTTCAGCGTTTCTTCCGTACTAACCCTGAGCCCAATGAACGCATTCAGTCCAGCCTGGGTTCCGGTGTCATTATGTCGCCGGACGGCTATGTGCTGACCAATAACCACGTCATTAACGGTGCCGATCAGATTGTGGTCGCCCTGCACGATGGCCGTGATGTGAATGCACAGGTCGTCGGTACCGACCCGGAAGCCGATCTGGCAGTACTGAAAATTGATCTGGCCGACCTGCCTTATATGCAGGTAAAAGAAAACAATAAACTGCGTATTGGTGATGTGGTGATGGCCATTGGTAACCCGTTTGGCGTTGGTCAGACCGTTACTCTGGGTATTGTTTCAGCCACTGGCCGAACCGAACTGGGCATTAATACCTACGAAGACTATATCCAGACCGATGCCGCCATTAACCCGGGGAACTCAGGTGGCGCACTGATTAACGCCCACGGCGAACTGGTCGGAATTAATACGGCGATTTATTCCAAATCCGGTGGCAGCCAGGGTATTGGCTTTGCTATTCCGGCTTCCGTTGCCATGCGCACCCTGACGGATATCGCCACCCATGGCACAACCATTCGCGGCTGGCTGGGTATCGAAGTGCAGGAATCATCACCTCAGCTGCTGAAAGCACTGGGCCTGCCGGAAGCATTGACCGGCCTTATTGTTACCGGCATTTATGAAAATGGTCCGGCGGATAAAGCCAAACTGAACGTCGGCGATATTCTGGTCAAAATTAATAACGAAGAAGCCGATAACGCTCGCCGGGCAATGAATCAGATTGCTGCACTGCGCCCCGGAGACAAGATCGACCTGGAGTACATTCGCGAAGGCAAAACCGGCACGACCCATGCCATTGCCGGTCAGCGCCAGCCCCATACGGCTGCCAATGCCTCTGAAATCCCGCCGGCTGCAACGGTCGAGTAATGGTTTAACAAACCACCGGAAACAGCGGGCACAGGTTGCCCGCTGTTTTGTTTTGCGCGCTGAATAAATTCTTTTTCAGTGCGCAGAGTCTATTTTTTCAACCCGCACAGTGCCTATTTTTTTCATCGGCAGAAGCACCTTACCCGCGACATCACCAACCGCCAGCCGCAGTTGCTTCAGCGTCTGACTTTCAGTCTGCCAGTAATGCCAGTACAAAGGCACATCCAGATAATAGCCCGGCACCACATCCACCAGATCGCCATTCTGAATATGCTCCGCCACCTGAATCTGTGGCGCCATACCAAACCCCAGACCCGCCAGCATCATACGGATAAAGCCGCTTGAAGAAGGGCAACGGTGTGCCCGCTGCGGTTCACCAACCGGAGAGTTGGCTGCAAGGAAACGGTGCTGCAGGCGATCGTCGGCGCTGTAAATCAGGGTTGGCAGCTGCGCCAGCGGTGTACGCCTTTTTATGCTGCGGCTGCGCAGCGCAAAGCGCTCGATAAATGCCGGACTGGCCAGCGAACGATAACGCATAACCCCCAGCGGAATACTCAGCCCGCCGTTGACCGGCGCCGGCTCGGCACAGATACAGGCCATCACTTCCCCGTTACGCATGCGCTGTAACGCTACATCCTGATCTTCAATCACCAGATCAAAATCGATATTGCCGACGTCTTCACAGGCAGACAAAGCCTGCGCCAGCCAGGTATCCACACTGTCCGCATTCACCGCCAGCCTTACCCGCAAAGGTCCGGCGCTCTGATCAGGCAGCACCAGACCCTGCTCCAGCTGATGCACCTGCTGCAAATGGTTGGTCAGACGCTGACCCAATTCCGTTAATCGCGGTGGCGTGGTTCGCAGCAGAACCGGTTGCCCGAGCCGGTATTCCAGCTGACGGATACGCTGACTGACCGCTGGCTGACTGATATTGAGTTTACGCGCCGCCCGTTCAAAACCGCGCTGCTCGATAACCGCCGCGAGTGCTTCCAGTGCCGGATAATCAATCATAATTTCTACTTATATCTCATAAGATTTATTATTTTGAATAATATCAGCCTAACGACTATCTTGCCCGCTGTTAAGACACATTAAGCGCAGTTGCCACAAAACAATAAGGTAACTGCAGACAGAGGGTATCCCCGTGAACGTACTGACAGGCGACCTGTTAAATACCTTTTCTCAGCTGCTGGCCGGCTTCCTGCTGACCGCCGGGCTGATTGTTTCTATCGGCGCGCAGAATGCCTGGGTGCTGAATAAATGCCTGCGTAACGACAACCCATGGGCCGTGACGTCAGTGTGCATCGCTATCGATGCCACGCTGATTTTTGCCGGTGTGTTTCTGATGGATAAAATTCAGCAGCAACTGCCATTATTAGTGCCGGTATTTACCCTGCTGGCCATTGGTATCCTGACCTGGATGGGCCTGAAGGCATTGCAGCGGGCAATCAACAATAACAGTGACGGTCTGCTTGCCAGCGCCGGTCATATCACCCGCAGTGGCTGGCATGCGGCTGGTCAGGCCGCCATGATTTCACTGTTTAATCCGCATGTGTATGTCGACACCATGGCATTAATCGGCAGTGTCGGCGCACGCCAGGCATCGCCTGCGGTATTCGCTGCCGGTGCATCACTTGCATCATTCTGCTGGTTTACCATGATGGCCATGGGTGCAAAAAAACTGCGCCACCTGCTGAGCTCTCCCGCTCACTGGCGGGTATTCGACGGTCTGATGGCAGCGGTGATGTTTCTGGTTGCCACCTCGCTGGTGTTTGATGTGCTGCTGCCTTAGCCGCTGTCGTGGGATGTATTGAGCATAAAACGGAGGCAAACGGACAATAAAAAAGCCTGAAGCGCGCTAACGTTTCAGGCTTTTTTACTTCTGGCTTTTCGATATAAAAATAACAGACATAGCGACAGACACAGTAACGAACCTGTCGAAAAACGGTCAGAGCATCTCTTTTAACGCATCCAGCAGAATCTGATTCTGCTCATCGGTACCGATAGTAATACGCAGGAACTGAGCGATACGTTCAGTCTTAAAGTGGCGCACAATAATGCCCTGCTCACGCAGAGCGGCAGCCAGCTCACCGGCATCCTTCTGCCCATGACGGGCAAACACAAAGTTGGCAGCAGACGGCAGTACGTCGAAACCAAGCTCCGTTAAACCGGCATTCACCTGCTCGCGGCTGGCGATAACTTTATTACAGGTATCATTGAAGTAGTCACGATCATCAAACGCAGCGGCAGCACCGACCAGCGCCAGACGATCCAGCGGATAGGAGTTAAAGCTGTTTTTAACCCGCTCCAGCGCTTCAATTAAATCTTCATGCCCAACGGCCAGACCAACACGCATCCCCGCCAGAGAACGGGATTTAGACAAGGTCTGGGTAACCAGCAGATTCGGGTATTTATTCACCAGTGCGATGGCACTTTCACCACCAAAATCCACATAAGCTTCATCGACCAGCACAACGCTTTGGGTATTGTTCTGCAGCAGTTTTTCAATCGCTGCTAACGGCAATAAGCGTCCGGTCGGTGCATTAGGATTAGGGAAAATAATCCCGCTGTTTCCATTTGCAGAAACACTCGCACTGATGAAATCATCGACGTTAATCTGAAATTCTTCGTCGAGGGGAATCTGTTTGGCTTCGATGCCATATAAACCGCAGTACACCGGATAGAAGCTGTAAGTAATATCCGGGAACAGCAGCGGTTTGCCATGCTGAAACAAACCGTGAAACGCATGAGCCAGCACTTCATCCGAGCCGTTACCAACAAACACCTGACTGGTTTTTACGCCGTAATAATCTGCCACAGACTGCTTCAGCTTATCGCCATTCGGGTCCGGATATAAACGCAGATCATCTGTCAGTTCGGCCTGCATGGCCGCCACCGCTTTGGGAGACGGACCGTACGGGTTTTCATTGGTATTCAGTTTTACCAGCCGTGTCATTTTCGGCTGTTCACCCGGTACATAAGGCACCAGATTTTTAACAAACGGACTCCACAGCTGGCTCATTGTTTTCAGTCCTTAATGCGGAATTCAGCGCTGCGGGCGTGAGCAGTCAGGAACTCACCACGGGCCAGGACAGAAGCGGTTTTACCCAGTTCAGAAGCGCCGTCAGCGGAGCACATAATCAGTGACGAACGCTTCTGGAAGTCATACACCCCCAGCGGCGAAGAGAAACGCGCAGTGCCGGACGTTGGCAGTACGTGGTTAGGCCCGGCGCAGTAATCGCCCAGCGCTTCTGCGGTGTAACGACCCATAAAGATCGCACCGGCGTGGCGGATTTCCGGCAACCAGCTTTGCGGATCTTCGACAGAAAGTTCAAGGTGCTCCGGTGCAATGCGGTTAGCAATAGCAATGGCGTCGGCTTTATCTGCTGCCAAAATCAGCGCACCACGCTCACTCAGCGAGGTACGGATAATTTCTTCACGTTCCATGGTTGGCAGCAGTTTGTCGATGGAGGCTTTTACCGCATCGAGGAATTCTGCATCGGTAGACACCAGAATCGCCTGAGCGTCTTCATCGTGTTCTGCCTGGGAGAACAGGTCCATGGCAATCCAGTCCGGATTGGTCTGGCCATCACACACCACCAGAATTTCAGACGGACCAGCGATCATATCGATACCGACCTGCCCAAATACCGCACGCTTGGCAGTGGCCACATAGATGTTGCCTGGACCAACAATTTTATCCACGCCCGGTACGGTATCAGTGCCGTATGCCAGTGCGGCAACGGCCTGCGCACCACCAACGGTAAAGACGCGGCTCACACCGGCAGCGGCAGCGGCAGCCAGCACCAGCTGATTCAGCTCGCCGCCCGGAGTCGGCACCACCATGATAATTTCCTGCACACCGGCAACGTGGGCCGGGATAGCATTCATCAGCACGGATGAAGGATAAGCCGCTTTACCGCCCGGTACGTACAGACCCACACGATCCATAGGCGTCACTTTCTGGCCCAGCATAGTGCCGTCGGCTTCGGTGTAGGTCCAGGAATCCTGTTTCTGTTTTTCGTGGTAGCTGCGCACGCGTTCCGCGGCTTTCAGCAGCGCTTCGCGACGCTCCTGCGGCAGGGCATCCAGTGCAGCCTGCAGCTGTTCCTGATTCAGTTCCAGCTCGGCCATGGATGTCGCTTCCATACGGTCGAACTTATTAGTGAATTCGATCAGGGCTTCATCGCCACGGGTGCGGATGTCATAAATAATATCGGCAACGGTTTTCTGTACGCCGGCATCGGATACGGATTCCCATGACAGCAGGCTGTCCATCTGTTGGGCAAAATCACTTTGGGCAGAGCTGAAACGACGGATTTCAATAGTCATTTTTTCACCTTATTTCTGTGCGTCACGCTGACGTTCTACGGCGGCTTTCATCTGGTCAATAATCGGCTGAATCTGCGCGTGCTTCACTTTCATGGCCGCGCGGCCAGCGACTAAACGCGAGCTGATCGGTGCGATCAGATCACGGGCTTCCAGACCATTGGCCTTCAGCGTATTGCCGGTGTCTACGATATCCACAATCATATCGGCCAGCCCCATAATCGGCGCCAGTTCCATGCCGCCGTACAGTTTAATAATGTCGACCTGACGGCCCTGCTCTGCGAAATAGCGCTTGGCCACGTTGACGAATTTGCTCGCTACTTTCAGACGGCCCTGAGGCATTTCTGCACCTTTCAGTGCAGCGGTCATCAGACGGCAGGTGGCGATGTTCAGATCCAGTGGTTCACACAGGTTATCGCTGCCATATTCCATCAACACGTCTTTACCGGCCACGCCCAGATCGGCAGCGCCATACTCAACGTAAGTCGGCACGTCGGTGGCACGGATCACCACCAGCTTGATATGGTCATGATTGGTATCGAAAATCAGCTTACGACTCTTTTTAATATCCTCGGCCGGATGGATACCGGCTTCCGCCAGCAGTGGCAGAGTGTCATCGAGAATACGCCCTTTTGACAGAGCAATGGTCAGTGGTTGAGTCATGAGTTGCTGATCCTCTTTTTTCAGCGTGTTTTAAGTCAGTTTCAGTTTTTCAATAGCAGGCTGTGATTTTCACGTTTGAAGGTAGTGCCTGCTCACTGCAATGGCAATACAGACAATGAAAGCGTCGGCGAAGCAGCAGGGGCAAGGCAAAAAGCGGCGAAAAAACGGAGTGTACAAATTGTACATGAGTATTTTGAGACGCTTTTTAACACAGCACCTGCAATGCAGGCAGCTTTCACAAGCTATCAGCCAGATATTCTGCGGATATTCGCACCCAACTGCTGAAACTTTTCTTCAATACATTCATAGCCGCGGTCAATGTGATAAATACGGTTCACATCGGTCGCGCCTTCGGCCATCAGGGCCGCAATCACCAGCGACGCCGAAGCACGCAGGTCGGTCGCCATAACCGGAGCAGCCTGCAGCTTCTCTTTACCGGTTACGATGGCAGTATTGCCTTCAACGGCGATATCCGCGCCCATACGCACCAGTTCCTGAGCGTGCATAAAGCGGTTTTCGAATACGGTTTCAATCACGGTACCCGTGCCTTCGGCCAATGCATTCAGCACCATAAACTGTGCCTGCATATCGGTCGGGAATGCCGGGTGCGGAGCGGTTTTGATATTTACCGCTTTGGGACGCTTACCGTGCATATCCAGCTCGATCCAGTTGTCACCAATGGTAATATCGGCACCGGCTTCTTCCAGCTTATGCAGAACCGCTTCCATGATCAGCGGATCGGTATCTTTGGTTTTCACCCGGCCACCGGTCACGGCTGCCGCTACCAGATAGGTACCAGTTTCAATACGGTCCGGCAGCACATCGAAGGAACAGCCGTACAGTTTCTCAACACCTTCGATCACCATGGTGTCAGAGCCGGCACCTGAAATCTTAGCGCCCATGGCATTCAGACAGTTGGCCAGATCCACGACTTCCGGTTCACGGGCCGCGTTTTCAATGGTGGTGGTGCCTTTCGCCAGTGTCGCTGCCATCATCACGTTTTCGGTACCGGTTACGGTCACGGTATCGAAGAAAATATTAGCGCCGGTCAGACGACCGCCAGGCACGACGGCTTTAATATAGCCATCCAGTACTTCAACTTCAGCGCCCAGCGCTTCCATACCACGGATGTGCAGATCAACCGGACGGGAGCCAATGGCACAACCGCCAGGCAGGGATACTTCGGCTTCGCCGTAACGCGCTAACAGCGGACCAAGAACCAGAATCGAAGCGCGCATGGTGCGCACCAGATCGTAAGGCGCTACACAGCTTTTGATGTTGGCGCAGTCGGTTTCGACCGACATATCTTCATCGATCGCCACTTCCACACCCATGCAGCCGAGCAGTTCCAGCATGGTCGTAATATCGTGCAGGTGCGGCAGGTTACCTACGCGCATAACACCTTCCGCCAGCAGAGTCGCTGACAGAATCGGCAGGGCAGAGTTTTTTGCACCGGAAATACGGATCTCACCGTTCAGCCGGTTACCGCCCTCAATTCTCAGTTTGTCCATAGAAAGCTCTTATTGTGCGCTGGCTTTTTCAGCAGGGGTAAAAGTGCGGATAGATACAGCGTGCAGACGGCCGTCTGCAATGTATGGATTCAGCAGTTTGTACACGAACTGCTGGCGTTTTACCGCGTTCAGACCTTCAAACGCTTCACCGACACCTTCCACCACGTTGTGGTAGCCATCGCCGTCGACGGTCCAGTTGATTTCAGGGGATTCAGTTTGCAGGACTTGCAGGATTTCTGCCGGGGACATACGGTTTACCGTTCAGATTTCGAAAGCGCCATATGATAGCGGATTTGCGCCCCGGAACGAAGCGCACAGGATAGGTAAAGTGACAGCCCGATCACGAAATTCAGTCAGGCATGACGGATATCAGGCAATCAGGGGGGCAAACAGCGGATCGAGATCGCTGATATCTATGATAGGACGCATATGTTCCGGCAGATTGAGGATGCTCAACTGGCAACCACTGGTTTCTGCCGCCCGCAGCCATTCCAGCACCAGCGCCACGCCGCTGCTGGACACCCGGGTAACACCCTGCATATCGACCGTCCAGCGGTCGCCGGCAGCACTGATCAGCTTTTTACCCGGTGCAATCACAGCGGTTACCGTGCTGTGCAGCAGGTCGCCGCTCAGCTCCGCGGTATGTTCGTCGATGCGTTTCAGCTCAGCCATAGTGTGCCCGATCAGTTCTTTTCAGCGCTGTTAAACAGGAAACGGCCAATCAGCTCTTCCAGTACAATGGCGGACTGAGTGTCGTCAATCCAGTCACCATCTTTCAGATAGTCTTCCTCAGCGCCTACGGTCAGACCGATGTATTTCTCGCCCAGCAGACCGGCGGTCAGGATGGAGGCTGAGGTATCCGTGGTCAGAGTGCTCATGGATTTATCAATCTCCATTTCCACCACCGCTGAATACCATTCGGTATCCAGATAGATGTTGGTCACCCGGCCAATGGTCACACCGGACATGGATACTTTGGCTTTTTCAGTCAGACCGCCCAGATTTTCAAAATGGGCTTTGATGGTATAGGTATCATCACTGCTGCGGATGGTCAGGCCACTGACGCGGAAAGCCATCAACACAATGGCAATCACGCCCAGAACCATAAAAGCGCCGACACTCAGTTCAATGTAACGCATGCGCATGTTCAGATACCCCCCAGCATCACGGCTGTCAGAATAAAGTCGAGTCCAAGTACGGCCAGTGAAGAAATCACCACCGTCTGAGTAGTTGCTTTACCGATCCCTTCGGAAGTCGGCACGGAGTCGTAGCCCTGAAAGACTGCGATCCAGGTAATCACCAGACCGAATACCAGGGATTTCACAACCCCTTTCACCACGTCTGAATAAAATTCTACCGAAGCCTGCATATTGCCCCAGTAAGCACCTTCATCAATGCCTACCAGATCAATGGCTACATACGCCCCACCCCAGATACCTACGGTGGAAAACAGCAGCGCCAGAATCGGCATAGAAATAAGACCAGCCCACAGACGCGGCGTTATTACCCGCTTCAGCGGATCGACACCCATCATTTCCATGGCCGTCAGCTGTTCTGTGGCCTTCATCAGACCAATTTCAGCGGTCAGGGCTGAACCGGCACGACCGGCAAACAGCAGGGCTGCGACCACCGGACCGAGTTCACGCAGCAGCGACAGCGCCACCAGCGTTCCCAATACGGTTTCAGAACCAAAGCTGACCAGAATGTTGTAGCCCTGCAGCGCCAGCACCATACCGACAAAGAAACCGGCGACGACGATAATAATCAGTGAGCGCACACCCACTGAGTAAATCTGCTTGATCAGATCAAAGAAACCGGCACTGCCCGGACCGCCCCACATAATCGAGTGCCACAGCATAATGGTGGCGCGGCCAATGGATTCGATCGCCCGGGTACCGCTCTGGCCGATGCTCTGCAGTTTGTTCAGCATCATTCCACTCCGCTCAGAATATCGCTGCGGTAATCCGCCGCCGGGTAGTGGAATGGCACCGGACCATCAGGATCGCCGTTAAGGAACTGCTTCACTTCCGCATTGCCTTCGTTGATAAGTTCTTCCGGGGTGCCAAAGCCGATCACTTTGCCGTCGGAGACGACACACAGGTAATCAGCAATGGAACAGGATTCTTCGACATCGTGGGAAACCAGCAAACTAGTGAGACCGAGCGCCTGATTCAGACCGCGGATCAGTTTCACAATCATGCCCATGGAGATGGGATCGAGGCCGGTAAAAGGCTCGTCGTACATAATGATTTCCGGGTCCATGGCGATAGAACGCGCCAGCGCCACCCGTCGTGCCATACCGCCCGACAGTTCTGCCGGTGACATATTACGCGCACCACGCAGACCAACGGCTTCAAGCTTCATCAGTACCAGATCGCGGATCATAGATTCCGGCAGATCGGTGTGCGTACGCAATGGAAAAGCAACGTTATCGAATACGTTCAGGTCGGTGAACAGCGCGCCGGTCTGAAACAGCATGCCCATCTTCTGACGGCGCAGCTCAAACAACTTTTTACGCGACAACTGAGCGACGTTCTGACCATCAACAATGACGGTGCCTTTATCCGCGATCAGCTGGCCACCAATAAGACGCAGCAGTGTTGTCTTACCGGTACCGGACGGTCCCATGATCGCGGTCACTTTGCCACGCGGGAAATCCACATCCAGATTGTTGTAAATGAGTCTGTCCCCGCGACTGAAACTCAGATCACGGATAGAGACATAGGGCTGACTCGCAGTCATGCACAGTGCCTGCCTGATACGGTTTAATTGCCCGCTAGCTTAGCGGAATGTTCATTCAGAACCAACAGTCCTCATGCAACGTCTCAGCCAGGCGGGCAAAACGATAAGTTGCAATTGCGTACAGAATCCCCTCCGGTACAATGTCGCGCTTTATTTCTGAACCCTCAGGACCTGCCCAATTCCATGCTGACTGCCCCTATGCTGACCGCCGCTGTTGCCGTAATCGCCGGACTCGTCCTGCTGGTCTGGAGCGCCGATAAATTTGTGATCGGAGCCGCGGCGACCGCCCGCAGACTGGGGATGTCGCCATTATTAGTTGGTCTGACTATCGTTGCCATGGGCACCTCCGCACCTGAGATGTTCGTATCTGCCATGGCTTCCATCGACGGTGCAGGCAACCTGGCGATCGGTAATGCCATTGGTTCCAACATCACCAATATTGCATTGGTGCTGGGGGTAACCGCCCTGATCAGCCCGATTCCGCTGCAGAAAAAACTGCTGAAGAAAGAACTGCCGGTACTGGTACTGGTGAGCATTATCGGCGGCCTGACGCTGGCCGATCTGGAACTGAATCTGCTCGATGCCATCATTCTGCTGACCGCCATGGCGGCCGCCCTGTATCTGATGTTTCTCGGCTCCAGTGAGTCCGGTGAGTCTGTTGTAGAAGAAGACGAAGCAGAAGAAATTGAAAACACACCACTGCGCAAAGCCATTATCGAACTGGTAATTGGCCTGGTCGCACTGGTTATTGCTTCTAAACTGCTGGTGTGGGGCGCAACGGATATTGCCCACGCATTTGGCGTCAGCGATCTTATTATCGGCCTGACCATCGTTGCCATCGGCACCAGCCTGCCGGAGCTGGCGGCGTCTGTGGCCAGTGCCCTGAAAGGCCATCACGATATTGCTATCGGTAACGTGATCGGCTCGAATATGTTTAATTTACTCACTGTTATGCCGATTCCCGGCCTGCTCGCCGTTACTCAGGTTGACCCGCAGGCGCTGTATCGTGATTACTCGGTTATGATGGTGCTGACCGTTGCGTTGGTGATTATGTTCCTGGTGAACTACCGCAGCGGCACTCTTGGCCGTTTTTCCGGTCTGTTACTGACAGCCAGTTTTATTGGTTACATGTCGTCTTTATATTTTATGGCAAGCTAATGACTACCAATTTTGATTTTGATTTTCTGCAATCCGCCCGTCGCACTATTACCCTGGAGCAGGAAGCAATCGGGCACCTGATCGACCGTCTGTCCACAGATTTCGCCATCGCCTGCAAACTCATCCTCGAGTGCAAAGGCCGCGTAGTGGTTACCGGCATGGGTAAATCCGGCCACATCGGCACCAAAATGGCCGCCACTCTGGCCAGCACCGGCACGCCGGCATTTTTTGTTCATCCAGGCGAAGCCAGTCACGGCGATATGGGCATGATCCAACCGGAAGACGTGGTCATCGCACTGTCGAATTCCGGTGAAAGCAGCGAAGTAACCAGCCTGCTACCACTGTTCAAACGCCTTGGCACACGCCTGATCAGCATGACCGGCAAACCGGAATCAACACTCGCCACCGCAGCTGACGCGCATCTGGATACCGGTGTTGAACAGGAAGCCTGCCCGCTGAACCTGGCACCAACCTCCTCTACCACCTGTGCTCTGGTGGTTGGCGATGCCCTGGCTGTGGCTCTGCTCGAAGCCCGCGGCTTTACCGCCGAAGACTTTGCCTTCTCTCATCCAGGTGGTTCACTGGGCCGTCGTCTGCTGCTGAAAGTCGAAGACATCATGCACGCCGGCGCCGAACTGCCAGTCGTCGAACCAGCAACGACGCTCTCTGAAGCCCTGCTGGTCGTGACGTCCAAAGGTCTGGGGATGACAACCGTGCAGCTGGATGGCCAGATGCAGGGGATTTTCACCGACGGTGACTTACGTCGCGCCATCGACAACGGTGTAAATATTCACACCGCCACCATGGCCGACGTTATGACCTATGGCGGTAAAAGCACCACGCCAAAAACCCTGGCAGCCGAAGCCCTGAAGCTCATGGAAGACAACAAAATTAACGCTCTGGTGGTTAAGGAAGGCGACAAAGCCGTTGGCGTTATCAATATGCACGACCTGCTGCGAGCGGGCGTGATCTGATGCGTAAGCGCTGGTTGCTGCTGATCATCACGGCATTTTTCGGCCTGGCTCTGCTGGCAGTAGATCGCTACACCAGTGAACTGACACCAGCCGGGGCTGATCAGGCTGATAACGAACCGGATTACTACGGTGAGAAGCTGATCAGCCGCCAGTACAGCGACGAAGGTGTTCAGTCGCAGAAATTCACTGCAGACAGCTCCAGCCACTATCCGGGCATCGGCAACACCTATTTCAGTCAGCCGGAATTTACCGTGCTCGACGAAGAGGGTTCGCAATGGCTGATCTCTGCGGTTGAAGGCACCATGACAGATGCGGATAAAACCCTGCAGCTGATCAATGACGTAAAAATCCGCCCGCTCGACACTGCAGCCAATCATAATCTGCTGATCCGTACTGAGCGCCTGACATACCACCACAGCACCGGCATCGCCGAAACCGATCAGCTCGTCACCATTACCAGTGACCGTGCCAACATGACGGCCGTTGGTATGCGCATGGACGTTCCGGCTCAACATATCCGCTTTAATGCAGAGGTTAACTCACGTTATGAACCTTAAGTCTCTGACCGCTCTTCCCTTCTCTCTGCTGCTGGCGATTCTGACATCAGCGGCTCAGGCCTTGCCGGAAGACGAACAACAGGAACTGGTTATCCGCTCCCAGCAGGCGGAAATGGATCGCCGTACCGGTGTCGTGATTTATCAGGGTAATGTCATTCTTACTCAGGGTACGCTGAAGATCGAAGCCGACCGGCTGGAAATCCTGCATGAAGGCAACGTATTAAAAAGCGCCGTCGCCGATGGTAAACCGGCGCGTTACCAGCAACAGATTAATGTCGGTAAACCAGTCACTTACGCCAATGGCAAGCGCATTGAATATCTGAGCGATCAGCGTGAAGTAATCATCACCGGAGACGCCAACCTGAAACAGGGTGGCGATCAGTTCAGTGGTCAGCGCCTGACTTACGATATGAATGCCGAAACGGTCAAAGCCAACGGTGGCACCAGCACAGTTAAAGAAGGCGAAGACAAGCCGGAAGACTCCCGGGTACGGATGGTGATCCAGCCTAAGAAAGACGACAACGCCACGGAATCATCCGGCAATAACACGGAGCCGTCCGGCAACAGCACTGAGCAATCCGGAAGCAGCCAATGAAAACACTGAAGGCAGAACATCTGGCCAAAAGCTACAACGGCCGTGAAGTAGTCAAAGACGTGTCCATGGAGGTCAGCAGCGGCCAGATCGTCGGCCTGTTGGGTCCGAACGGTGCAGGTAAAACCACCTGCTTTTATATGATCGTCAACCTGGTACAGGCCGATAAAGGCACGATAACCATCGACGGCGAAGACATCAGCCACCTGCCAATGCATGGCCGGGCACGCAAAGGTATTGGCTATCTGCCGCAGGAAGCTTCCATCTTCCGCAAGCTCAGTGTGTCAGACAACATATTGGCCATTCTGGAAACCCGCAAAGACCTCAACCGCAAACAGCGTCTGGAGCGTCTGGAAGGCCTGCTCAACGAGTTCAACATCCAGCATATCCGCGACAGTCTGGGCATGGCCCTGTCCGGTGGCGAACGCCGGCGGGTAGAAATTGCCCGCGCTCTGGCCGCCGAACCGTCCTTTATTTTGCTCGATGAGCCTTTCGCCGGGGTTGACCCAATTTCCGTAGCTGACATCATGGACATTATCCGTCAGCTGAAAGCGCGCGGAATTGGTGTACTGATTACCGACCACAATGTGCGGGAAACCCTCGCCATCTGTGAAAAAGCTTACATCGTCGGTGGCGGTCACATTATTGCAGAAGGAAATGCCGACGAAGTACTCGCCAGCGAACAGGTGCGTAAAGTATATCTGGGGGAGGACTTCCGCCTCTGATCAGAGCAGCGAATGGATTCAGATACGCAGGAGGATACTCCTGTGCAGTGGGACTGAGCCCAACCTGAAGTGACCAACAAATCAGGTTGTGGGTTCCCGGCCTTGGCGTATAATGCACAGATTGTGCCGACTATGGGTAAGTACTGAACTCTATGAAAGCGTCTCTTCAGTTAAAGATGGGTCAGCAACTGACCATGACCCCTCAGTTACAGCAGGCAATCCGTCTGCTGCAGCTCTCTACCCTTGACCTCCAGCAGGAGATTCAGGAGGCACTGGACGCCAATCCTATGCTGGAAATGGAAGAACACGACGGTGACGATACGCCGGATCACTCTTCCATGGAAATGTCTGAGAGCAAAACCGAAGTTACTTCCAAAGACGATTCCGATACTCCGGAACTGGACGAACAATGGTCCCAGGAACAACTGCCGGACGATCTGCCGGTAGACAGTCAGTGGGACGATACCTATCAGGCAACAGCCGGTGTTTCTTCCGGCAACAGCAACGCCATCGACGACGATTTCGATTACGATTCCCGTCACGCCTCCACTGAAAATCTGCAGGATCACCTCGAGTGGCAGCTTAACCTGACACCAATGTCCGACGCTGACCGCGAAATCGCCACCATGCTGATTGATGGCGTGGACGACGATGGTTACCTGCACACCACCATTGAAGATGTGGTGGAAAGCATGGACCCGGAACTGGAAATCGAAGAAGAAGAAGTTCTGGCCGTCCTGCATCGCCTGCAGCAGTTTGATCCGGCCGGTGTTTTTGCCCGCGATCTGCGTGAATGCCTGTTGCTGCAACTGGCGCAGCTGGCACCGGAAACCGAATGGCTGAAAGAAGCCCGGCTGGTAATCAGTGACTACATCGAATTACTCGGCAGCCGCGATTACCAGACCCTGATGCGCAAGACCCGTCTGCGCGAAGATGATCTGAAATCTGTACTGTGCCTGATTAAAGAACTGAACCCGAAACCCGGTGCCGGCGTCAGTGGTGAACAGGCAGAATACGTTGTGCCGGATGTGATCGTGCGTAATGTGCGCGATGAATGGCGGGTCGAACTGAACCCCGACATCGCACCCAAACTGCGGGTGAATGCGGATTACGCTGCACTGGTGCGTCGTTCAGACAACAGCACAGATAATGCTTTCCTGCGTGATCACCTGCAGGAAGCGCGCTGGTTTATCAAAAGTCTGCAAAGCCGCAATGAAACACTGCTGAAAGTGGCCACCAAAATTGTTGAGTATCAGATCGACTTCTTCGAAGAAGGTGAAGAAGCGATGAAACCTCTGGTGCTGCACGATATTGCCGAAGCGGTTGGCATGCACGAATCGACGATTTCCCGTGTGACCACACAGAAATACATGCACACCCCGCGTGGTATTTTTGAACTCAAGTACTTTTTCTCCAGTCATGTCAGCACAGATGGCGGCGGCGAATGCTCGTCCACTGCTATCCGCGCCATGATCAAAAAGCTGATTTCAGAAGAAAATGCCCGTAAACCACTCAGTGATAACAAAATCGCAACTATGCTTGGAGAACGCGGTATTCAGGTTGCACGACGCACCGTAGCCAAGTACCGTGAAGCTATGTTGATTCCACCTTCAAATGAACGTAAACAGCTGATTTAGAACACTGAATTTAATCCTGAAGCTGATTAAATAGTAAAAAACAGAACCAGCACACAAGGAGCCTGGAAATGAAGATCAATATCAGCGGTCACCATGTAGAAATTACCGAAGCCCTGCAGAGTCATGTCGACGACAAGATGTCGAAGCTGACCCGCCACTTCGACAACATCACCAATGGTCAGGTTACTCTCACTGTGGTGAAAGGGCGCATGACAGCAGAAGCAACCGTCCACGCCAGTGGCACAGATCTGAACGCCAGTGCAGAAGGCGACGATATGTACGCCGCCATTGATCAGATGGTAGAAAAGCTGGATCGTCAGCTTCTTAAACACAAAGAAAAACTGGTAGCACGTCAGAAAGGTCAGGGCTGATTTTTTATGGAACTGAGTATCGGCGACATTCTTACGCCAGAACGCGCATTAATTAATGTAGAAGTCTCCAGCAAGAAAAAACTGCTGGAGTTTCTGTCTGGCTTTGTTGCCGAGCAGCTCAGTGACTGCTCAGCCGACGATATTTTCGACAGCCTGCTCAGCCGCGAGCGGTTGGGCAGCACCGGCATTGGGGAAGGCATTGCCATTCCCCATTGCCGTCTGCGCCAGTGCACTCAGGCCATCGGCATTCTGTTGCGCCTGGCCGAACCTGTGGACTACGACGCCATCGATCAGAAACCGGTCGATCTGGTTTTTGCTCTGTTAGTGCCGGAAGAAGCCACCGAAGAACATTTAAAAGTACTGGCCATGCTGGCCAGAAACTTCAGCGAAGCGGGTTACCGGGAAGCCCTGCGCAATGCCCCGGACGCTAAATACCTCTATCAACGGGCGCTCGCCAGCGCTTAACCCAGGGATATGGAGATAACCGATGCGCCTGGTAGTCATCAGTGGACGTTCAGGATCAGGTAAATCCAGCGCACTGCACGTGCTCGAGGATCAGGGCTTTTATTGTATAGATAACCTGCCCATCTCCATGCTTCCGACTCTGGTCACCCAGACCGAAAGTGAAGAAAAGCTGTCCCGGGTGGCCGTCAGTATCGACGCCCGCAACCTGCTTCACGCCTTCGATAACATCGACGAAATCCTGCACCAGCTGCCCAATGATGAATACCGCCTGGATGTCATCTATCTGGATGCCAGCGAAGAAGTTCTGCTGCAGCGCTTCAGCTCCACCCGGCGTAAGCACCCACTGACCAGCCCACACCTGTCGCTGGCGGAAGCCATTGATCAGGAAAAAGAACTGCTCGACCCCATCGCCAATCTGGCGGATCTGACCCTCGATACTACCAATATGTCGGTACACGAGCTGCGCAGTCAGATCAAAATGCGGGTCGCAGACAAATCCAGCAACGATATCGCCATTCTGTTTGAATCCTTCGGCTTCAAACACGGTATTCCCATCGATGCCGATTATGTTTTTGATGTGCGCAACCTGCCGAATCCCTATTGGGACCCGGGCCTGCGTGCACACACAGGGCTGGAACAGCCAGTGATTGAATTTCTTGGCAACGAGCCACAGGTGGCGCTGATGAAAGACGATATTGCCGGTTTCATCCGTCGCTGGCTGCCGGCCTTTATCGAGGCAAACCGCAGTTATATGACCATCGCCATCGGCTGCACCGGTGGCCAACACAGATCCGTTTATGTCGCCGAGCGATTGAAAGAGGAATTCGCTGATCTGTACAGCAATGTGCAGATCCGCCACCGCGAGCTGAGCAACCAGGAGTCCTGATGATTAAAACCCAGCTGACCATTATCAATAAACTGGGCCTGCATGCCCGGGCTGCCGCCAAACTGGTGTCGACTGCCTCGGCCTTTTCCAGTCAGGTAAAAGTCGGCTATCCGGAGCGTATGGTTGACGGTAAAAGCATCATGGCGGTGATGATGCTGGCCGCCAGTAAAGGTACCGTTCTGGAACTGCACGCCGAAGGTAACGATGCGGAGGCTGCGGCGGAAGCCATCACCGATCTCATCAACCGCCGCTTCGACGAGGAAGAATAGGTTTTAAAACAATTAATTACACGCATTCTTGCGAGTAGTTTCATGGTATCTGTTGTCTGACCCGGATACACTCTCAGTTCATATAACCCGCCCCGGAACAAGGTACGATGGCAGAGCAAAGCGAACGCGCCCGGACAAAACTGCACAGTCTTAACGCAGCTCTTGAGAGCGGCGCGATGACGCAGGTCCGCCGTATCCTGAACTCGGGTCTGGCGCCGGTTGATATTGCCCACCTGATTGAATCCTCACCGCCTAAGGCGCGTAAGATTCTGTGGGAGATGGTCGACAAGGAACTGGAAGGTGAAGTACTGCAGAATCTGAGTGAAGAGCTGCAGGGTCACTTCCTGAGCGATATGAGCGCCGAAGAAGTCGCCGATATCGCCTCCGAGCTCGACACCGATGACGTCGCCGATATGCTGCAGGCGCTGCCGGAACGTGTGACCCAGGAAGTTCTGGAGTCCATGGACCAGCAGGACCGGGATCGCCTCGAGTCAGTACTGGGTTATGCCGAGGACAGTGCCGGTGGTCTGATGAACACCGACACCATCACCATCCGTCCGGACATCACTCTGGATGTGGTGCTGCGCTATCTGCGCCGCCACAAATCCCTGCCCGCCATGACGGATAACCTGCTGGTCGTCAGCCGTAACAACGAATTTATCGGTACCCTGGCCATCAGCAAACTGCTGGTCAGTGACCCGCATCAGACCGTGCGGGAAGTGATGAGTACAGACGCCAAAATCATTCCTGCCACCATGCATGACAGCGACGTTGCCAAACTGTTCGAGCGCCACGATCTGGTATCCGCTCCGGTTGTCGACGACGATGGCGTGCTGGTTGGCCGGATCACCATCGATGACGTGGTTGACGTTATCCGCGAAACTGCGGACCACTCACTGATGAGTATGGCCGGTCTGGACGACGAAGAAGACACCTTCGCTCCGGCCCTGAAAACCAGTCGCCGCCGTGCGGTATGGCTGGGTATTAACCTGCTGACCGCGCTGGCAGCCTCCGCCGTGATCGGCATGTTCGACGAAACCATCGAAAAAGTTGTCGCACTGGCTGTACTGATGCCGATTGTTGCCAGTATGGGCGGTATTGCCGGCAGTCAGGTACTGACCCTGGTGATCCGTGGCCAGGCACTGGGACACCTCAGCGGCAGTAACTTCCGCTGGCTGTTTAACCGGGAAATCATTGTCGCCGCCATCAATGGTGTGCTGTGGGCGGTGGTTATCGCCATCATCACCTTTGTCTGGTTCAGGGACCCGCAGATCGCCCTGATCATTGCCGCCGCCATTGTCATCAACCTGCTGGTTGCCGCTGTGGCCGGCGCTGGCCTGCCTCTGCTGCTGAAAGCACGGGGAATTGATCCTGCCCTTGCTGGCAGCGTGGTTCTGACTACCGTCACAGATGTGGTAGGATTCCTCTCCTTCCTCGGGTTAGCGACCCTGTTCTATCTGTGAACCGAATACCAAATACTATGAAAGATGATCAATACGAAGACGACGACATCGAATATGTCAGTAAGTCTGAACTGAAACGTGATGCTGAACGCCTGAAAGTCATGGGCAAAGAGCTGAGCGAAATGACACCGGCCAAATGGGCTGAGCTGCCGATTTCAGAGAATCTGCGCAGCGCCCTGAAAGAAAGCCAGCGTCTGAAGCAGAATGAAGCCAAACGCCGTCACCTGCAGTACATTGGCAAGCTGATGCGCGAAGAAGATGTCGATGCCATTCAACATGCGCTGGATCTGATGGACCCGTCGAGCGAAGTCTTTGGTCGCCTGATCCGTCAGCAGGAAATGTGGCGTACCCGCCTGATTAACGACAACAACGGCCTCAATGACTTTATTGAGGAATATCCGCATGTTGATCGCCAGCAACTGCGCAACCTGGTACGTAACGCCAGTAAAGAAATGAGCAGTGAACCGCCAAAACCTGGCAGTAACTACAAGAAGCTGTTTCAGCTGATCCGCGAAGTCATGGCTGACTGAGCGCCACGGCGCCCGCAGCCCCACTTCTGCACATCACTCCGCTGTATTTAACGCCACGTGATTCAGCGGCATAGCCCGGCGGATTTCCTGCAATCGCTGCAGATCAATATCCGCCAGGCTGACACCGGGTTCTTCGCCCGCCATGGTCAGCACTTTTCCCCAGGGATCGATGACGCAGGAATGTCCCCAGGTCTGGCGCTTGTCATCGTGCCAGCCACACTGGTCTGCAGCAACGATATAGCACTGATTCTCCACCGCCCGGGCAGTCAGCAGCGTCTGCCAGTGCACCTGACCGGTTTTATGGGTGAACGCCGCAGGCACCAGCAGGACTTCTGCACCGGCCGCGGTTAATGCCTGATACTGTTCCGGGAAACGCACGTCAAAGCAGATACTCAACCCCAGCTTGCCCACCGGACTGTCGATAACCACCAGCTCATTGCCCGGCGCAAAGCGTCTGGATTCTTTATAGCTGCCCTGAGTGTCGCCCACATCCACATCAAACAAATGAATTTTATCGTAGCGCGCAACCTGATGACCGCGATGGTCGAACACCAGACAGGCAGAACGCACCCGCGGATCTCCGTCAGGGGAATTCTGCGGCACCGCACCGGCCACCAGCCAGATACCAAATTCACGCGCCCACTGCGATAACTGTTTCACCCAGCCATCATCGTCGGCCAGAGCCTGAAACTGGCTGCCGTCGAGGGTCAGAAACATCTCGGGTAACAGCACCAGCTGCGCTCCGCATTCTGCAGCTTCACGCACCATCAACCGGGCTTCACCCATGTTGTAAAGCACATCGGCCTGACTGTTCATCTGTACTACGGCTACCTGACTCATTCGTCATCGTCCTCCATCAGATTAAAGACATCCAGAACACTCATTACCCGGCGCCAGATACCGCGCTTCTCTTTTTTGCCGTCAATGGTATTGTTGAAGGCTTTATCAATTTTCAGATCCGGCTGCTGCCAGGTACCGGTAAGGTTATAGCGGGCGCTGGTGAAGCGCGCCAGTTCATCACCGATCAGCTTTTCCGTGACATAGATGGAGGCCGCCACCGGCGGTGCCAGACCCGCCAGCAACGCCACAATCGGCAATGTGCTGGAGACCGGGAAGGTAACTACCATCTTCATATCCAGGGTTTCATCCACCAGATTGGTACTGCCTGAGGTCAGAAAAGTACCGCCGGTACCGTCCATACTCAGAGGCTCGGTCAGCGTCAGCAGACCATTTTCAATTTTGGCTTTGCCGCGGAAAACGTCAAACGCCACGCCCTCCTGATAGATATCAGAGAAATCGAGCATCAGACGGCGGGAAATGGCATTGAAGTTAAGGGCACCGAAGGCTTTCAGCGCACCGGTGCCTTCTGCCGCCATGCTGCCATTGCGGATGCGCAGGCTGGCCAGGCCATTCAGTGTCGGCGTATTGAACGCCATGGGTGAACCGTCCCAGCTCATCTGCAGCGAGGCATTCATATCATTGCCTTCGATCACCGCCTCCTGACGGAAGGCGCGCTGTATTGCACCCAGATCCTTACTGGTCAGATTGAGCACATCCAGCCGGGTTTTATGGCCATCCGCTGTGTGATCCCAATACACGTCACCTTTTACTTTCAGCCCCTTGGTATCACTGTCGATGACATGAAAGACGGTGCCTTTGTCCTGAGATCTGGCTTCCAGCTGCCAGCGCCCGAAGTTACGGGTGCCAATGTAGAGCTCCGTCAGAACCATGTTAAATGCCGGAATATCCGCCGGCATCATATCCTGCAGCGGATCTTCCGGACTGAAATCTGCCTGGGATGACGTTCCGCCTTCAGCTGCGCGCTGTTCATCATCCAGCTCCGCCAGCGACTGTGGTTCCTCAGCTTGCGGTGGGAAATGGATGTAATCGAGGTTCAGATCAATCGGACTGTTGTCCGGATAAAGAGTGGCCTTACCTTTGATCAGCTCGCTGTTGAAATCGAAGGTCCACTCGTTCCAGCGCTGATTGGCAATAACCGTCGCCGGGCCGGAGGGCGTTCCCCACAGATTAACGTCATCAAGTGCAATATTGATCATTCGCACCGGCCCGGACTGAGCAGCAGCATGCTTAGCCGTACCTGTGGAGGCCGTTGCGCCATTCAGCGTCTGACGACGTTGCGCAGCCTGCTGTTTTTCTTCCGCGTCCAGCAGCGCCATCATGTGCTGCCAGGTTTCCCACCAGACATCGGCCTGCAGGGTTTCACTGATGCTGCCGCGGATTTCCAGACCTTTGTCACTGGGCAGGAAAGGTTCGGTATCACCAAGATAGACCTGCCCGCGGTTCAGCCCTTCGTCGTCCAGTGCCAGCGCCGCCCTCACCCGGTCGTCATACACCAGGTTAATGCGGGTTTCGCGTCCGGGCTGCACTTCCACCGCCAGCTGACGCTCTTCATCCGCCGCCTTACCGTAGGGGTAAGGCAGATCGATCACGGTATCTTTAAGAGGCATATTCAGCAGGAATGTGAGGTTATCACCGCCAATAGCCAGATCCGCGCTGTAATTCATCCGCCCACTGACCGGATCGAGCAGCACCGTCGGCAACCATTCGCGCACTTCGGCAATGCCCGCATCACCATCGGCATGCAGCTGAATATCAAAACCATCACCGCGTTTCAGCGAAGCAATTCTGCCATTAAACACACCGCCAAAGGTCTTGCCGTTTAACGCATCGGCGTTCAGCCCGTCGGCGCTGGTGTAATTAAGCCGCCCATTGATGTCACTGAACGCGAGGTTCAGATCCGGCAGCTTGAGCTGGGTGTCTTTGATATCGGCCTGCAGGCGGATGTCGGGCAGCGCAGCCTCCTCTCCCAACGGCATCTGCAGCTGTAACGCTGCATCCACCGGACCATCCGCCTGCCAGCTGTCGAGCTGGTTATTCACCAGCGACTGCAGCGGCGTCTCAGTGAAATACTGAATGGCTTCGCCGGCATCGCCCTGCAGATGGGCCCGAACATCCAGCAGCGAATGTCCGTCGCGCCCGGGCGTAATGGTCACACGGCCACTGCGGTTAACCAGGGTACCGCCAAGCGTGCGCCCCTGATCAATATGCACGTCCAGCTCCGGAGCGCGCAGTAGCAGGCGCCCGGAAAGCCCCTCTGCCGCCGGCCAGTCCGCCAGATATTTCACCCGCGCATCGCTGAAGTTCAGATACAACTGAGCGGAATCTGTGTTGGCAATATGCCCGTCGTGCAGAGGACGGCGCATGACGAAAGCAGCATCCGTGAAATGACCGTCGGTGACGCTGTCATCAATCCAGCTGCGGATGCCATCGTTCAGCAGCGCTGGCACCAGCTGATGACGCAGTGAGGCCTCGGCCTGTGGCATGCCAACCATCAGGTTGATGGCAGATTCTTTGTTGCTGCCGATACGCGGCAAGGTTAAGCCCAGTTCAACCGCCACCGGCCAGATGCCAGGATCGTCTTCGGTGCCGGACAGGTAACCGCTCAGACCATCAACCTGCAGACGGGCATAGTCCGGCTCCACCGACCAGAAAAAACTGCCGTGGGCCTGTTTCAGATCCCAGGCATTGTCGTAAATACCGCTGAGCAGCATACGGAAATCTTCACTGTCGACATCCAGACGGCCACCGTGTGGCTGCAGCTGCACCTTCCCTGAGATATCTTCAAAGGCCGGAATACCACTGTAGGCGTCGGTGCTGACCTCATGCAGGTTAGCTTTTACATCCATTTTCCATGGCGTGCCGGGAATGGCCGACAGATGCACGGCGCTGGCCTGACCACGGGCGTTGATATTACTGATATAGCGATCAAACGGCGCTGGCAGCAGACTGTGGCGGCTGAGGAAGTCAGTTGCTTCAGCAATATCCGCCTGTGGAATACCCACCTGCCAGCCCTTGTAAATCAGGCCGGTGGAGGCTTTCAGCGCAATAGAACTGAGGCTGAAATCATTGAAAGGTAAGGTCTGATCAAAGTGCGGACGCACCTGCAGATGCCAGTCTTCACCATTGTGTTTGCCTGCCACCTGCAATATGCCATTACTCAGGACAATTGGCTCACCCTGGGTGGCAATGGTCAGCTGGGGAATATCGGCATTCAGGTACAGAGAGCTTAAGTCGCCGTCACTGACCGTAAGCCAGGCTTCTGCACCGGCGCTGAAATTATTCACTTTCAGACCAGACGGCAGATTATCCGGAATAAAACGGCTCCATTCCTGCGACTGAACGTCCAGATAGACTTCGCCATGTTGCTTGTTCCAGGGCCACAGATCCCCCTGCATAGAGGCCATGGCGCGGATACTGGCCACCTGCTCGCGACCCCATTCAATATGGCTGTCGAATTCGTGATTAGGTCCCTGACTGCGCAATGCCAGACGTTCAACGTTCAGCACTTCGCGGGTCTGATCGGGATCAAATGCCACCAGCTGCCAGTCGGTCAGTTCAATGGATTTCTGCAGCTCCAGCCAGCGCAGCCACAGGGGCTGTTCATCACGCCCGGCGGAGGAGCGGCTTTTATCAGGCTGAGCCGGTTGCTCAGCGGGTTTATGGGCAGCCAGATTCAGTGGCCACTGACTGCCAATGCGCCAGTCTGTGCCACCCAGATGATGCACCTCGGAAGCCACACCATTGATGATAATATGCTGAAATACCGGCAGGCGATAAAACAGACTGGCGCTGACATCCAGTTCGGCCTGCACACTGCGTACAGAAATGCCGTCGCCCGCCGGGCCGAACTGAATGTCGCGGATCTCAACGTTGGGGGATAAGCGGTTCCAGCCACCTTTCAACTGACCGATGTACACCGGCTGGCCGAGCGCTGCTGACAGCTGCTGCTCCAGATCCGCACGGTAGGTTTCCACCAGCGGGATCAGCTGACGGCCAAGACTGGTATAAAGAGCAAGCGCTACCGCGGCCACCACCAGGGTGACCCAGATCTGAGTCCACAGCGCGCGCAACCAAAGCATAAGCGGCCTATTGAAGAATAATGTCGTACTGGTCCTGAGCGTAAAGCGCTTCGACCTGCAGTTTGATCGCTTTACCGATAAAGGCTTCGAGGTCAGCAAGACCCTGACTGTCTTCATCCAGCAGTCGATCCACTACCGCCTGGCTGGCCAGCACCAGATAGTTGCCGGCACCGTAGGCGCGGTCCTCACGCAGGATTTCGCGGAACAGCTCATAACAGATGGTTTCTGCTGTTTTCACCGAACCGCGTCCTTCGCAATGTGGACAGGGTTCCATCAGCATCTGTTCCAGGCTTTCGCGTGTACGCTTACGCGTCATCTCCACCAGCCCCAGCTCAGAGACGCCACTGATCTTTGTTTTGGCGTGATCTTTTTCCAGCACTTTTTCCAGCATACGCAGAACCTGACGCTGATGTTCCACTTCTGCCATATCGATAAAATCGAGGATGATAATGCCGCCGAGGTTACGCAATCGCAGCTGACGACCAATGGCAGTAGCTGCTTCAAGATTGGTTTTAAAGATGGTTTCTTCGAGATTACGGCGACCAACGAAACCACCGGTGTTCACGTCTATGGTGGTCATGGCTTCGGTCTGATCAATCACCAGATAACCGCCGGATTTCAGCTGCACTTTGCGCTCCAGTGCACGCTGAATTTCGTCTTCGACACTGTAAAGCTCGAACAGCGGCCGTGGTCCCGGGTAATAATCAATGCTGTCGGCGACTTCCGGCACATACTGCTGCACAAACTGCTCGATTTTCTGAAAGGTCTCACGCGAGTCGATAAAAATCTTACTCACTTCCGGGCGCGCATAGTCACGCAGAGTGCGCAGCGACAGAGGCAACTCGTCATAGACCAGACTCGGGGCTTTATTGTCTTTGATGCGTTCTTCCAGCTTGCGCCACAAACGGCGCAGATAGCGGGTATCGGCGAGAATTTCTTCCTCACCAACGCCTTCGGCGGCGGTACGCAGAATAAAACCGGCTTCACCGGTCAGGCCCTCGCCCTCCATGCAGGCATGCACCAGCTCTTTCAGGCGGTCACGCTCACCGTCTTCTTCGATACGCTGAGAAACCCCCACATGATCCGCCCCCGGCATATACACCAGATAGCGGGAAGGGATTGATAACTGAGTCGTCAGGCGCGCACCTTTGGTACCAATCGGGTCTTTGGTGACCTGCACAATCAGCGCCTGACCTTCATGCACCAGCTGGGTAATCGGAGTATTGCTGTCGCCTTTGCCGATTTCAGCGGCATGAATAAACGCCGCGCGCTCCAGACCAATATCGACGAAAGCGGCCTGCATGCCAGGCAATACGCGAACGACCTTGCCTTTATAAATATTGCCCACCAGACCACGATGATTGGTGCGCTCAATAAATATTTCCTGCAGGACACCGTTTTCAACGATGGCCACCCGGGTTTCCGTCGGGGTGACATTCATCAGAATTTCTGCGTTCACGTTCATTCCTTATTCCAGATACTGATACCGGCCTGCGCAAGCAGTGCGGCCGTTTCTGTCAGCGGCAGACCCACCACATTGCTGTAGCTGCCTTCGATACCGGCCACCAGCACGGCTCCCAGCCCCTGAATACCATAGGCACCGGCTTTATCTGCCGGCTCGCCAGTGGCGACGTAATCATTAATTTGCTGCTCAGTCAGTGCACAGAAGCGCACCCGGGTAATCACCGTCAGTACGCGCTCCGCCTCAGCACCGACCAGCGCCACTGCCGTCATGACCTGATGCTCACGGCCTGACAACGAACTGAGCATGGCGCGGGCATCCTCATCATCAACGGGTTTACCGAGAATGCGCCCTGCCAGAACCACGCTGGTATCCGAGCCGAGAACTGAATCATCAGGATAACGCTGCGCCAGTACTCTGGCCTTCTCCAGCGCCATACGTTCAACATACTGTTGTGGATCTTCCCCGGCTATCGGCGTTTCGTCGATATCGGCAGCTTCGCAGCGGAACTGCACACCGATCTGTTGCAGCAGTTCACGACGGCGTGGCGACGCCGAAGCAAGAACCATCATTTCAGATTCAGCCTTACTTTCACGAAGTGGCCCAGAGCATAAACCCATGGCCACAGCAGCGCGGATGTCAGTGCCGGTGTCCACAGGGTAACCGGTGTCACCTGATCGCTGACCACAGCACTGCTCCAGTAAATCAGCAGCTGTTGCACACCGATCAGCAGGAAGACCACACCGGTCTGCTGCAGAAAATTGAACATCATCATGCGGCGGTACAGTACCTGCAGCACGAAAATATGAACTGCCATGGTCAGAATATGAGTACCAATCAGCGTATCGTGTTCCACGTCCAGCATCAGGCCCAGTGGCAATGCCAGCCAGATACCAAAGGTCGAAGGCGCATTCAGAACCAGCAGAGTCACCACCAGCAGTACCCAGCTGGGCTGCAGCCAGAGCAGAATGTCCGGCATCGGCATGTGTTCCATGACGAATGCCAGAAAGAGAGTCACCAGAGCGAGAATAACAGCACGGATATCCATGATTATTGCTCCGACCAGAGTTCAGAGGGCGGCACTTTGCCGGCACCTTTGGAGAACACCAGCAGCAGATGGCGACTGCGGTCCAGCTGCGCACTTGGTGCGGCTTTTACTGCGGCAAAAGATTTACCGGGAATATTCTCAACGCTGGTCACCGTCGCAACCGGATAGCCACGCGGATAACGACCACCAAGACCGGAGCTGACCAGCAGGTCACCCTGTTTGATATCTGCGGTGTTGGGCACGTAAATCAGCTCAAGTTCGTCCAGAGAACCAGTTCCCACGGCAATGGCGCGCACCCCGTTGCGGTTTACCTGCACCGGAATCGCATGGTTGGAGTCGGCAATCATAAGAACACGGGAGCTGTACGGCATAACATCGATGATCTGCCCCAGCAGCCCATGAGCATCAAGCACCGGCTGACCGATAAAGGCACCATCTTCGCCGCCCTTGTTGATCAGAATCTGTTGGCTGAAAGGGTCCGGGTCCACGGCAATCACCGAGGTGACCAGCACGCGGTCATCGACCTGTTCAGAGGCGCTCAGCAACTCCCGCAGTTCCGAGTTTTCCGCTTCTAGCGACGCCAGTCGCTGAGAGCGCAGCTCGAGCACCAGATTGCGCGCCGCCAGCTGTTTGTTTTCCGCCATCAGTTCCTGGCGGGTGGAAGAGGATTCGCTGAACCATTCACTGACGGCAGCAGGCACCACAGCGATCTGCTGCGGCAAAGCCAGAAGGTAACCGGTAACATAACGAACGGGTTGGCCCCAGGGAGTGATACTGTCCATCCACATCAGAGCCAGAGAGAGCACCACAATGCCCACGACCCGTTGCCGCTGGTAGGGCGACACCTGAAACTGCGACTTAATAACCTGCTCCCGCCGAAACAATCACAAAGCGCTTACTATACCGTCTGCCCCCTGCTGTCACCAGTAAAGAGGGCGTAAAGGCACAGTCGCGAGAAAGATATACCAGAATAAAAAAACGGAGCCGGAGCTCCGTTTTTCGGTATCAGAAGGTCATTCCTGACCCAGGACTTCCAGCTGAGATTCGCTGGCCGTTTCCAGGAAGCGGCCACCACCACGCGCCACACAGGTCAGCGGGTCTTCAGCAACGATCACCGGCAGGCCGGTTTCTTCGCTCAGCAGTTTGTCGAGATCACGCAGCAGCGCGCCACCACCGGTCAGCACCATACCGCGTTCAGCAACGTCGGACGCCAGTTCTGGCGGAGATTGCTCCAGAGCGCCTTTCACTGCCTGAACGATCTGCGCCAGGGATTCCTGCAGAGCTTCCAGAATCTCGTTTGAGTTCAGGGTAAAGCTGCGTGGAATACCTTCAGCCAGGTTACGGCCACGAACGTCGATTTCACGGACTTCACCGCCCGGATAAGCGGTACCGATTTCCTGTTTGATACGTTCAGCCGTCGCTTCACCGATCAGGCTGCCGTAGTTGCGGCGGATATAGGAAACAATGGCTTCGTCGAAACGGTCACCACCCACCTTCACAGACTCGGCATAAACTACGCCACTCAGGGAAATGATGGCGATTTCAGTGGTACCACCACCGATGTCCACCACCATTGAACCACGCGCTTCATCCACCGGCAGACCGGCACCGATGGCTGCGGCCATAGGTTCATGAATCAGATAGGCTTTGCTGGCACCGGCACCCAGAACAGAATCAACAATGGCGCGACGCTCAACTTTGGTGGCCTGATAAGGAACACACACCACTACGCGCGGGCTTGGTGGCAGGAAGCTGGTTTCGTGTACTTTTTTGATGAAGTACTGCAGCATTTTTTCAGTCACTTCAAAGTCAGCAATAACACCGTCTTTCATTGGACGGATCGCCTGAATGTTGCCCGGAGTACGCCCTAACATACGCTTAGCTTCAGTACCTACCGCTGCAACACTTTTCTGATGACCCTGCAGGCGGATCGCCACTACCGATGGCTCGTTCAGTACGATTCCCTTGTCACGCATATAAATCAGGGTATTGGCTGTTCCCAGGTCGATTGATAAATCGCTGGAAAACATGCCGCGTATCTTTTTAAACATCCAGATGATTCCTGTTAACAGGTAGCAAAAATTGTTGGTAACTCTAGCAATGGTGGGGATTTAGAGCAAGGCGCATTTATGCTACGCTCGGCCCCCACCGTAATCTATTTCCACTGATCTCATTATACTGGAGTAAGCACATGGCTCTGGACCAGCAACAGGTTCGTGACATTGCCGAACTGGCCCGTCTGCAACTGGACGATGACCAGATCGCCGAATACCAGAAAAACCTCAGCAATATTCTTGACCTGGTTGATCAACTTTCTGCCGTTGACACCAGTTCTGTTGAGCCGATGGCACACCCGCTGGACGCTGTTCAGCGACTGCGTGCTGATGTCGTCACCGAAGAAAATCAGCGCGAACACTTTCAGCAGTGTGCACCTCAGACTGAACAGGGCTATTACCTGGTACCGCGCGTCGTTGAATAGCAGTTGAATAAAACACGCCACCAGAATCAGGCAATAAATTGCTGAAGACTCTGCAACATACCACGGGCCAGACCGGTTATCCGGGGCAGCAATCACAGAATGAATACTGTGACAGTTTCGCCAAAGCGTCAGTGGACAACGCCTTATCAGCAGTACTCATTGTTAACAGCGCAGGCCGAAAACGGCCGGTAAGAGCAGAAGCCCGGAGAAAAGTTCCGGCAACAAGGAAACATTATGCACAACAAAACCATTGCTGAGATTGCCCGCGATCTCGCAGCCGGTGAATACAGCAGTGTTGAAATCACCAGCGAACTGCTGAACCGTGTAAAACAGCTGGATGGTGACATCAACAGTTTCATCACCGTCACCGAAGAGCAGGCACTGGCACAGGCCAAAGCCGCTGACGAACGCCGCGCGGCCGGCAACGCCGAAGTGTGGACCGGCATTCCAATGGCCCACAAAGACATTTTCTGCACCAACGGTGTGGTCACCAGCTGCGGCTCAAAAATGCTGAGTAATTTTGCCGCACCTTACGACGCCACCGTGGTCGATAACTTCAATAAAGCCGGTGCAGTTTCTCTGGGCAAGCTGAACATGGACGAATTCGCCATGGGTTCATCCAACGAGAGCTCTTTTTACGGCGCGGTCGCCAACCCGTGGAATAAAGAACACGTACCTGGTGGTTCGTCCGGTGGTTCTGCTGCTGCTGTCGCCGCAGGTTTTGTACCCGGCGCTACCGCCACCGATACCGGCGGTTCAATCCGCCAGCCAGCCGCCTTCTGTGGTGTTACCGGTATTAAACCGACCTACGGCCGCGTGTCACGCTGGGGCATGATTGCTTATGCATCCAGTCTGGATCAGGGCGGCTGCATTACCCGTAACGCAGAAGATGCCGCCATGATGATGAACGTGATGGCTGGCTTCGATGGCAAAGATTCCACCTGTGTTGATCAGCCGGTACCGGATTACACCGCCAGCCTGAACGACAGCATCGAAGGCATGACCATCGGTCTGCCAAAAGAATATTTCAGCAGCGACCTCAGTGCAGAAATGCAGCAGGCGGTACGCGATGCTATCGCTGAATATGAAAAGCTCGGCGCCAAAGTAAAAGAAGTATCCCTGCCCAACGCCAAACTGGCGATTCCGGCTTACTACATCATCGCGCCGGCAGAATGCTCTGCCAACCTGTCGCGTATGGACGGTGTACGTTTCGGCTATCGCTGTGAAGATGCGCAGGACATCAACGATCTGTACAAACGCTCCCGTGGCGAAGGCTTTGGTAGCGAAGTGAAACAGCGGATTATGGTTGGTGCTTACGCCCTGTCTGCCGGTTTCTACGACGCGTACTACAAAAAAGCCCAGCAGGTACGCCGCCTGATTAAAAATGACTTCACAGCGGCTCTGCAGGAAGTGGATATTCTGGCGGCGCCAGTAACTCCGACGCCGGCATTTAAACGCGGTGAAAAAACCTCCGATCCGGTAGAAATGTACCTCGAAGATATTTTTACCATCTCCCTCAACCTGGCGGGTATGCCGGGCATGTCGATTCCGTGTGGCATGGTGGATAACCTGCCGGTGGGTCTGCAGCTGATCGGTGATTACTTCGCCGAAGGCCGTCTGCTCAACGCAGCACACAAATTCCAGCAGGCAACTGACTGGCATCTGAAAACACCAGCGGGCATGTGAGGAGCGATACGATGGAATGGGAAGTAGTAATCGGCCTTGAGATTCACGCTCAGCTGGCCACCAAATCAAAAATTTTCTCCGGTGCTTCTACTCAGTATGGTGCCGAAGCCAATACTCAGGCCTGTGCCGTTGATCTCGGCCTGCCCGGTGTGCTGCCGGTATTTAACGAAGAAGCTCTGCGCATGGCGGTAAAATTCGGCCTGGCGATTGACGCTGAGATCGGCAAAAAATCGGTTTTTGACCGCAAAAACTATTTTTATCCGGATCTGCCGAAAGGCTATCAGACCACCCAGCTGCATCACCCGATTGTTGGTATGGGTCACATTGATATCGAACTGGACGACGGCACGACCAAACGTATTAACGTTACCCGTGCTCATCTGGAAGAAGACGCCGGTAAATCCGTCCACGAAGGTTTTGCCAGCATGTCGGGCATCGACCTTAACCGTGCCGGTACGCCACTGGTAGAAATCGTGTCTGAACCGGAAATGCGCAGCGCCAAAGAAGCCGCCGCCTATTTCCGTAAAATGCACAGCATCGTGACGTATCTGGGTATCTGTGACGGTGATCTGTCCCAGGGCTCCATGCGTTGTGACTGTAACGTTTCCCTGCGCCCGAAAGGTCAGGAAGAATTCGGCACCCGTACCGAAATTAAAAACGTGAACTCTTTCCGTAACGTTGAGCGTGCCATCGAAGTCGAAATCGAACGTCAGATGGACATCCTCGAAGACGGCGGCAGCATTGTGCAGGAAACCCGCCTGTACGACGCCGACAAAAACGAAACGCGCAGCATGCGTTCCAAAGAAGTCGCCAACGATTACCGTTACTTCCCGTGCCCGGATCTGCTGCCGGTTATTATCGATGATGATTATATCGAAGCCGTTCGCACGACTCTGCCGGAATTACCGGACGCCAAGCGTGCACGTTTCGTTAACGATCACGGCCTGTCTGCCAAAGACGCAGCAGTACTGGCCTCCGACCGCGAACTGGCACAGTACTTCGAAACAGTAGCTGACGCTGTTGGCGACTATAAGCTGGCCGCAAACTGGGTACAGGGCGATGTCTCTGCTGCGCTGAACCGCCTGGAGATCAGTGTCACAGAACTGCCGGTTTCTGCGGCACAGCTGACGCATATCCTTGAACTGATTAAAGACAGCACGCTGAACAACGGTGGCGCCAAAGAAGTCTTCAACGCGTTAGTTGAAGGCAAAGGTGACGACAGCGTTGAAAGTGTCGATAAACTGGTCGACTCACTGGGTCTGAAACAGGTATCCGATACCGGTGCTATCGAAGCCATCGTGGCACAGGTGCTGGCTGATAATCCGAAACTGGTGGAAGGCTATCTGGCCACACCGGAAGATAAACGCGGCAAAGCGATCGGTCCGTTTATCGGTTTAACCCGTAAGGCTGCTGCCGGGGTTAATCCACAGGTAGTAATGGATGTACTGAAGAAAAAACTGAGCGAACTGGGTTAATTCCCACTAGCCAGAAATAAAAAAACCGGGCATCGCCCGGTTTTTTTGTGCGTAAAATAGCGACCTTTAAATCTTCACATGGTTTCTGTATTAAACATCTGCAAAGTTTGTTTACGCAGAATAATCCGTTTCAGATAGGTCTGAGCGATGTGGTTTTCAGGCTCGACCATTAATACGGAATCAAAATAATCCGAGGCTTCATCGTAGCGGCTCTGATTAAACAGCACGCTGCCAAGCTCAATATAATCTTCAATACTTGCCTTTAACGCATCACGCGCCTGCACATAAAGTGCCCGAGCTTCTTTATGCTGTGGCTCTTTATGCAGTATGTCCTCCATAGCCTCCATTGCCCCACGATAATCACCATCGGCAATCATCTTGCGGGTATCGCTTAAAATGGAATCGGATTCCAGCGCCAGACGCTGGCGCACAATTTTTTTCAGCATCAGCGAAGCCGGCGCGTATTCTTTATCCGCATCCACCGCTTTTACTGCCCGCTCTTCCGCCTGTGCCAGATCACCACGGCGGAAAGCACTGTCGGCAAGGTTAGTCAGGTAAATGGCGTCTTTACGCTTCTGTAAACGATACAGGCCATTAACGCCCTCACGGGCAGTCGCCTCTGTTGCACGCGCTTTTTTAAATGCTTCTGCTGCAGCATCAAAATCACCGGACAACATGAAATGATAACCCTGGCGCACCTGCGCCATGCCGTTGCGCCGCTGCTCCAGATAGGTTTCAAACTCGCCCATATGCTGATCGTAAGCCAGCGAATTATCGTACTGATAAGCGAGGATTTCTTTACTCAGGCTTTCGGCCTGCTGCTGCCTGCGCTGCTTCTTATTTTTATCCTGAGCGTTGCGTAACGACCTTTGCACGCCCCACAACTGACTTTCAAGTTCGCTGATACGCCGGGCGTTTTCCGGACGGTTGAGCATGCGCCAATAATATTTCTCCGCATCCGCGTAATCCGGATCCGTACGCATTACTTTGTTAAATTCTTTCAGGGCCTTTTCATAATCTTTAGCAGCCAGTGCTTTCTGCCCCCGGTTATAGGCAGCCTTGCTCTCTGTACGGATCTGATTTTTCAGCAGCTCGATGGTTTCCGGCACAACAGGCGCCAGATCACCGTAAAACTGCGCCTGCTGATATTCGCTCAATGCTTCATGCAGGTAGCCACTGCCGCGCAGAAAAGTCGCCCGTTCAATATGACCTTTAACGTCTTCCGATACCCGCTCGTAAATATCCCTTTTCTGCGCTGGCGATAACATGCTGTACACCGACGTACAGCCTGCGAAGGATGTCAGTACCAGTACAGCAACAAGGTAACGCAATAGACTACTTATGCGCATGTTAATGCTACGACCTCTACGGGTTGACTGAAGCCTTTTATATGAAGCGGATCTGCCGGAACCGCACCGATATTGGCACCACTTTCTTTATACAATGCAGCAGGCATTAGAATTTCCCCGCCTTTTGCATGTGAGCACAGACGGGCAGCAAGATTGACCGGCGCTCCGACACTGGTGAAATCCATACGGTCAGCCGATCCCATATTGCCGGCAACAACTTCGCCCTGATTAATACCGATACCCGTATTCAGCGTCACCTGCTCACGCACGGCGCGATCATGGTTCATAAAAATAATGGCCTGCTGAATATCCATAGCTGCCCGCAGCGCACGCAAAGGGGCGTCATCGCCTTCAAACACAGACATCACCTCATCACCTATGAATTTATCGATATCGCCGCCATGACGACGGATAATCTGCGCCTGCAGTTCGAGATAGCTGTTAACAACCTCCACCACTTCTGCCGGCTCACGGTTTTCACTCATCGACGTAAATCCACGGATATCACTGAACAGGAAGGTCTGCAGCCGCTTACTGCCGCCAAGCGCCATTTCACGACGACCATCACGGATATGGTCAAGCGTTGAACCTGAGACAAACTTCTGCATCTGACGGTGCTCACGCAGACCTTTCACCATGCGGTTAAATTCCCGCGCCAGAAATCCAATTTCGTCACTGGTCTTCACTCTCAGGACAACATCCAGATCATTGTCGGCCACCCGCCGGGCGGCATCCGTCACCTGCAGAATCGGACGGCTGAGCCGCTGTGAAATCCACCAGGCCAGAAAAATCGCCGGGATCAGGATTAACAGCGTTGTTATGGTCGACAGCCTGCCCGCCTGACGCACGGGCCCGGCCACGGCTTCACGGTCGTAATACAGCACCACAGCACCGACAACGTGACTGCGGCCATTGGCGTGAAAAATAACCGGCCGGATAAAACGATAGGCTTTGGTTTCTTTGCCCGATGCAGAAAAAGAAGCAGAGTCACGGCGGATTTCCCTGCTTTCAGCACTGTGTAACCAGGACGTCAGTTCATCGTCAGTCAGTGCCGGCGCAGCGTTTCTGAAGCCGGCAAAGTAAGAAAAAACATAATGGTCGCCTGCGGGCTCCAGCGCATAAATAGAGATATCCAGCAACTGACTGGCGCGATCTTCCTGTGCTTCCTTGATCATCTCTTCAAGGTTGATACGGTTCTCGTAAGTGCGCTCAACAATGGCATTAAAAGAGGCGTCGGCCACCCGGCCAATCGCCATATTGCCCACTTCAATAGCTTTCCCGCGGATGGATTCCTCCATCAGACCGACCAGAAAGTGGTTGAGAGTTATCACCGACAGAAGCACGACCAGCACCATGGCCAGAATCAGTTTAAGTTTGAGGCCACCCCAGTGCAGAAGTCGCCGATGCGCCCGCTGAAAATACCTGACCAGATCCGCGGCACCACGCTGCACCGGTTCGGACATACGATAAAACAGTGGTTTCGGATCAGACATCGCTGCTCTCAACCTGATTAATAGAACCGGGGAAATATGTCCCGGACTGCATCATTACGTTCACCTGCCCAGTGTTCTCCCGCCCACGCGAACCACACGCTCTGTGATTCTGTCAGGAGATGCAGCACCGGCGATCACCGGAGCAACACCGGTAAATTACCCAGGTGCCGTTACTCCAGAGTGTGCAATCCATGCATTACTGTTTGAGATTGCCCACTGATCAGGGCATGTAACTGAATGACAGTTTCAGCAGTCAATTTACTGCCTCTCCATCATGTCATACAAAGATAGCGCCAACTAACCTGTTCGCGTCCATAGCCGGCGAATAAAAAAACCGCTGGCAAAACAGGCGATGGACAATTGAAAAACCGCCCGAAGGGCGGCTTTCTTGGCCACTAAAGCGGCCGGACTGACAGAATTACTTAACCACCTTCAGCGATGGTTTGCCACTGCCGGGGGACTCGTGAGATTTCCCCGGGCCTGGTGTTGGCCGCGTCGGTGGCTGATCCGGATCCGGTGCACCGGCCTCTGAACCAAACACCATGCCCTGGCCATTCTCCCGGGCGTAGATTGCCAGGATGGCCACCACAGGCACAAACACCTGCATCGGGACACCACCAAAACGGGCATTAAATGACAGGCCGTCGTTATCGATTTCCAGCGACTTTACTGCCGACGGACTGATATTCAGCACGATCTGACCGTTATTAACGTAATCCTGCGGAACCTGAACACCCGGCAACGCGGCATCCACCAACACGTAAGGCGTGCAATGGTTGTCGAGAATCCACTCATTGAGTGCCCGCATCAGGTACGGACGGCTGGGTGTCATGGTATCAGTCATCAGTCACGCATTTCCCGTTCAGCTTCAGACAGGCTGGCCTGGAAGCTTTCGCGTTCAAACAGACGCTCCATGTACTGCAGCATTGGCTTGCACTGTTTTTCGTTCAGCTCGATACCCAGTACCGGCAGACGCCACAGGATAGGTGCAACACAGCAGTCCACGATGGAAAACTCTTCACTCATAAAGAATGGCAGTTCAGCAAAGATCGGGCTGGTAGATACCAGACTGTCAGTCAGCTCTTTACGCGCTGCATCAACGTCTTTGCCTTTACCGGTCAGGATGGTTTCAACCAGCACAGCCCAGTCTTTCTCGATACGGTTCATCCACAAACGGCTCTGCGCACGGGCAACCGGGTACACCGGCAGCAGTGGCGGATGCGGGAAACGCTCATCGAGGTATTCCATCATTACGTTTGGCTCGTAAAGAACCAGATCACGGTCGACGAGAGTCGGCAGTGAGTTGTAAGGGTTGAGGGTCGCCAGATCTTCTGGCTTGTTGTCCGGATCCACGTCATGGATCTCGACTGCTACGCCTTTTTCGGCCAGCACGATACGAACACGATGGCTGTAATGATCAGCTGCATCTGAATAGAACGTCATGGAAGAGCGCTTTGCCACAACCCCCATAGTTTCCTCACTTATCTGAATAAAATCTGATTAACCTAAAACAAACGCAGCCCGGACCGCTTGCACGGCCGGGCTGGCGCTGTCAGTAAGACAGAATCGTCTTATTTAACGTCTTTCCAATATTCTTTGTTCAGCATGTAAACAGGAACAAAGAAGATAGCCAGGAAGAGAAGTACCCACCAGCCAAGGCTCTGACGCTCAAGTGCGATTGGTTCCGCCATGTAAACCATGAAGTTTACCAGATCGTAAACCAGTTTATCGAACTCTTCTTCGCTCAGCTCACCTTCCTCTGCGAGGTACAGAACATTTTCATGCTCTTCAGTGATTTCCTGACCAGTCAGAGTGTCATAACCGACTTTGACTTCAGCGGTTCCCATTTTCTGAGTGCCCTGCAGGTGACCCAGAACGTTAGGCATACCCACGTCTTTGAAGACCACGTTGTTCACGCCCCATGGACGGCTCGGATCTTCGTAGAAGCTGTGCAGATAGGTGTAAACCCAATCCGGACGACGAACGCGCGCTACCAGAGTCAGATCTGGTGGCGGGTTACCGAACCAACGCTTGGAGTCAGCCTTGTCCATAGAGATGGTCATCAGGTCGCCGAACTTCTTGTCAGCAAATACCAGATTTTCCATCATCAGTTCTTCCGGGATACCCAGGTCTTTCGCTACACGGTTGTAACGGGCGTGCCCCATCGAGTGACAGCCCATGCAGTAGTTAGCGAAAGTTTGTGCACCACGCTGCAGAGAAGCAGTGTCGTGCAGGTCAGTGCGGTGTTCTTCCAGATGGACATTGCCACCGGCTGCCATAGCAACCGCCGGAATAAACGCTGCAATTAATGCAAATACCTTTTTCATTCTCAGTGGCCTCCGGTTACACGCTCTGGTACTGGTTTTGTTTTCTCCATGCGGGTGTAGAACGGCATCAGCAGGAAGAAAGCAAAGTAAATAACTGACGCGATCTGAGCGATCATGGTCAGGGTTTCAGTTGCAGGTTGTGTACCCAGCCAGGTCAGCAGCACAAAGTCGATAGCGAACACGACGATGAAGATTTTGCTGATCCAGCCTTTGTAGCGCCAGCTCTTAACCGGGCTGCGGTCCAGCCATGGCAGTACGAACAGAACTGCGATAGCACCGGCCATACCGATTACACCGAACAGCTTATCCGGAACCGCACGCAGGATGGCGTAGAACGCACCGAAGTACCATACAGGAGCAATGTGCCCAGGTGTCTTCAGACCGTTAGCCGGTTCGAAGTTAGCGTACTCCAGCATGAAACCGTTACCTTCAGGGAAGAAGAACATAACGGTACAGAAAATCATCAGGAAGACCACGATACCCACCATGTCGTGCACAGTGTAGTAAGGGTGGAACGGTACGCCGTCCAGCGGTTTGCCGTTTTCATCTTTCAGTTTCTTGATATCAACGCCGTCAGGGTTGTTAGAACCCACTTCGTGCAGCGCCAGCAGGTGCAGAACCACCAGCATCACCAGCACCAGAGGTACCGCGATTACGTGCAGAGCGAAGAAACGGTTCAGGGTGGCGCCGGAGATCAGGAAGTCACCACGGATCCATTCAGTCAGTGCATCACCGTAAGGCAGTACAGAGAACAGGGAGATAATTACCTGTGCACCCCAGTAAGACATCTGACCCCATGGCAGTACGTAACCCATGAAGGCTTCAGCCATCAGAGCCAGATAGATCAGCATACCGAAGATCCAGATCAGCTCACGTGGCTTCTGGTAGGAACCGTACAGCACAGCACGCATCATGTGCAGGTATACAGCGATAAAGAAGAAGGTAGCGCCAGTGGAGTGCATGTAACGCAGCAGCCAGCCCCATTCAACATCACGCATGATGTATTCAACGGAAGCGAAAGCGCCTTCAGCACTTGGCACATAGTTCATGGTCAGCCAGACACCGGTCAGGATCTGGTTGGCCAGCATCATCATCGACAGAACGCCGAAGAAGTACCAGAAGTTAAAGTTCTTCGGAGCATAGTACTTGGACATATGCTTTTCATAGGTCTGAGTAACCGGCAGACGATCGTCAATCCAGCCCATCAGAGTATTTTGGTTCTTGCTCATCAGGCTTTCTCCTCGTCTACACCGACCACAATCACGCTGTCACTCTCGTACATATAAGGCGGTACTTCCAGGTTAATAGCCGCCGGAGAGCCTTTGAATACGCGACCAGACAGGTCAAAACGGGAACCGTGACAAGGACAGAACCAGCCGCCTTTCCAGTTAGGATCGAACGGTTCTGGTTTCACTTCTGCATTGTACTTAGGAGCACAACCCAGGTGGGTACAAACGCCCAGCAGTACGATCAGTTCGGGTTTAATCGAGCGGTTAATATTGTCAGCATATGCAGGCTGCTGGGTTTTTACCGTGTTCTCCGGATCTTTCAGACGATCCGCCAGGCCAGGCAGGTTATCCAGCATTTCCTGGGTACGGCGTGCGACATACACAGGCTTACCCCGCCATTCTGCAGTCAGCATTGCACCCGGCTCAATTTTGCTGATGTCGATCTTCGCCGGAGCGCCTGCCGCTTTTGCCCGTTCACTTGGAACCCAAGATTTAACGAACGGCACCGCAACAAAGCCCGCACCGACAGCGCCGACAGCAGTGGTCGCGCCCAGAAGCAGAGTGCGCCGACCTTTATTCACGCCGTCTTGACTCATTACCATCTTCTCCCATCAAAAAAATTCTTTCCTGCCAGACGCTGGCTGCCCGTTTTCTTTTTTCTGAGCACAGTCGTCATAGCATACAGAGCGGCGCACATAGTAAAGAAAACAAGGAAGGGAGACAACCTGAAAAACCCACAGGCAATGGGGATTTGCCCATAAAAAAAGCGCCCATTGACATAAGACAATGAGCGCTTTTGCAGAAGCAGATTCTTCGCAGCGAATTAACGCTTGGAGAATTGTGGCTTCTTACGTGCTTTACGCAGACCAACTTTCTTACGTTCAACCTCACGGGCGTCACGGGTAACATAGCCCGCAGCACGCAGAGAAGGACGCAGAGTTTCGTCATATTGCATCAGAGCACGGGTGATACCGTGACGGATCGCACCGGCCTGACCGTTGCTGCCACCACCGGCAACATTAACGATGATGTCGAACTTCTCCAGGCTTTCGGTCAGCTCGAGAGGCTGACGTACTACCATGCGGGAAGTTTCACGGCCAAAGTAAACATCCAGAGGACGTTTGTTGACAACGATGCTGCCAGTACCAGGACGCAGGAACACACGTGCAGTGGAAGTCTTACGACGACCGGTACCATAGTATTGAGTTACTGCCATTATCTTATCCCAGTTTCAGTTCTTGCGGCTGTTGAGCAGTATGAGGGTGCTCAGTGCCAGCATAAACTTTCATTTTCTTGAACATGGCACGACCAAGAGGATTCTTAGGAAGCATGCCTTTAACTGCCAGTTCGATTACCTGTTCTGGCTTGTGATCAATCAGTTTCTCGAAAGAAATAGATTTCAGACCACCAGGGTAACCAGTGTGACGATGGTACATCTTATCACTGGATTTCTTACCGGTAACTTGAACTTTGTCTGCATTAATCACGACGATGTAATCGCCGGTATCAACGTGTGGAGTGTATTCTGGCTTGTGCTTGCCTCTCAGACGGCGAGCAACCTCAGTAGCCAGGCGACCCAGCGTCTGTTCAGCTGCATCAACTACAAACCAATCACGTTTTACGGATTCTGGTTTCGCGCTGTATGTTTTCATCAATTTCTCGCCTTCAAGGGCAGGTTGATTCAAAAGAGGGCGGCATTCTATAGGAAGGATTCGCCTTCCGCAAGTACTGCTGCCGATAAATTAACCGATCTACCACCCGCAGTGGACTCCGGTTCAGTTTGCGCACGGAGGCAGACTGGCCGGCGCGGCATTTTTGCCACCCTGCCACGGCCTTATAAGGCACAAAAAGGCCGCTTCCGTTTCCGGTAGCGGCCCTTTTTATTGAGCTGCGATCAGTGCTGTATATCAACTGCCAGCAGTATAACAGACTGTCAGCCAGGTTTCAGCCAGCGGATGACAGAATCTGCTCAGTAATGCTCCGGCTCACGGAACTTCACCAGACCAAAGATCAGGGTAAGCATAGTGACCATGATATACAGCAGGATTGCCAGCGCCATCAGCGTGGACGATGCCTCCTGCTGATCAAAGCCGAGCGTCTGCCCGGTATAAAAGCCACCCAGCGCCAACACAAAGCCAATCAGAATACAGGCCACCAGAAAATAGCCCTTGCCATCATCCAGTGAAAGAACTTCTTCCAGAACCTTCTGCTGAATCAGCCAGTAGGCACCAAAACACAGTGCTGCCGCCAGCACCATTCCGATCAGAAAATACGCGAGCATGTCTCCGCCCCTCTGGCATCCGTTTACAGAAAGCCTAGTACAGGCGCAGCCACACGCAAGGAAGCTGACCCATTTATCAGCTGATCACGGTGCCTTCTTCAGCTTCAGCAGACCGCGCCCGCTTAAGAATCCGGGAAACGACAATCCGCAGCTGGGGCGGCTTGATCGGCTTATGCAGATAAGGCAGACCACAGGCGGCAAACTCAGCCACAACCTCGTCACTGGTATCACCGGTAACAATCAGTGCGGGAACATCCGCCACCAGACGACGTGCCTGAGCGACAAACTGACAGCCGTTCACATCGCCAGGCATACGGTAGTCAACGATCATAAAATCCGGAGGGCCGTATGTTTCCAGCCCGGCCAGAGCTTCTGGCACACTCAGGTAGCTTTTACACACAGCACCCCAGGATTCCAGCAACGAGCGCATGGCATTCACAATGACCGCTTCATTATCCAGAACCAGGATATTAAGTCCGGCAAACACATTAGTACTGTCGACACGACTTTCCTGCAGGGCCACCTGAGCGACCGGCTGGTCACAGATAATAGGCAGATACAGAATAAAGTCTGTTCCCTCCCCCGGCACTGAGCGCACTTCGATGTCATGCTGCAGAATATTCAGAACCCGACGCACGATGGCCAGGCCAAGCCCAAGCCCCTGGCGACGGTCCCGCTCCTGATTCTGCACCTGGAAAAATTCCTGAAAGATGGCTTCCTGGTTTTCTTCCGAAATACCGATACCGGTATCGCGGATATGCAGCGCCAGACGGTTATCTCCGGCAGGCTCACAAAAAACATCGACGCCGCCTTTTTCCGTATAACGGAAGGCGTTCACTAACAGGTTGGTAATGACGCGCTCCAGCAACATAGGATCAGAACAGACAACATGCTCAACCTGACTGACACTGAAGGTGAGGTGGCGGATGTGTGCCTCCAGCCGGAACTGCGCCTCCAGTTTGCCGAGCAGATGATCGATACGGAAGTGAGCCAGATCCGCCTGCACACCGCCTGAGTCCAGCCGCGATACGTCAAACAAAGCGTCTAACAGCTCATTAAGAGAATCCAGCCCTTGCCGGATATTGGCCAGATCCTGCTGCAACTCCACAGCACTGGCTTTGCTCTCCAGCACTTCTGCATAGAGATTCACCGCCTGCAGTGGCTGGCGCAGGTCGTGACTGGCAGCAGCAAGAAAGCGCGATTTATCCGCACTCGCCTGATTGGCACGATCCGTCTGCTCACGCAGATCTTCGATCAGATCCAGGTTTTCATACTTCAGCCGGATAGAACGGTCGATAACGCCATGCACTGTTTTACTGAAGCCTATGGTTGCCAGCAGATAAACCACCGCGCCAAACCCCAGCCAGCGGTATGCCCACTCCTCCCCTCCCTGCAAAACCAACATGGCTGCCAATGGCAGCATCAGTGGAGCGGCATACAGGATGTAGGAAAAAGGCCGGGATGACATAGACACCATGCTGCCGGCAATCATGGTGACAAACGTAAGCGTCAGATAGGCGAGATTTTTAATATCAACGCTGTCAAAAAGTACAACTCCGGCCACACCCCAGACGCAGCCGGTGAGAAAGATAAGTACAGAGAGCTGCTTGCCGTAACGCACCAGCTCTTCGTATGTGTGCACATAAGCACCAGGGCGGAAATAATGCAGCAGGCGCACAGCCAGAATCAGATAAAGGCAGGCGCACCAGACCAATACCGTATGGCCATAATCCGTACCGGAAAACACCACCAGCAGGGGAATAGTGCCAAGCAGGTTCCCCGCCAGGATCGTCGGTGTATTACGGCGGACAATGCGGATCTTTTCCGCGGTGACTTCATTTTCATAACTGGATTCAGTACCAGCAGCCTGTTCCTGTCGGGAGAACAGCGAATCCTGCATCAACGCCATAGCCGTCAGTCCAGCCCCAGCTGGTGTGCTTTCTCACTGGATTCAGACCGGCTCTGCGCACCCAAGGCATTGAAAATCGCACTGACATGGGATTTAACCGTGGCCACACTGAGGCACAACTGCTCGGCAATCGCCTGATTGGAAAGCCCCTTACGTACCAGGCGCAACACTTCCAGTTGCCGGGGAGTAATATTGTGCTGAGCGGCCCACTTTTCACTCTCCAGCGCAAAAGAACGATCGGTGCGCGGGTCATTATCCCCCGGATACACCACCTGTCCGCCAAGAACGCTGTTAATCACCTGCACAATCTTTTCGCCGGATGAAGATTTCGGAATAAAGCTCATCGCCCCCAGATCCATCGCCCGTTGCATATCGCCCGGATCGCGTGAGGCCGACACAACCACAACCGGTGTCAGGTTATTGCGCTCGTTCAGCTCTTCCAGCAGAGTAAACCCATCCATGATGGGCAACCTCAGATCAATCAGGGCAACATCAAAAATACCGGAGAGTATTTTCTGCAGTCCATCCCGACCGTTATTCACAGCCTCGACATCCGCCTCCAGAGAAGATGTCCTGAGAATACCTTTCAGACCATCAGCAAATAACTGGTGATCATCAACCAATAATATTTTCATGCCTGTACCTCAATGCTTAGGCTCAGCCTTTGTTTTTATAAAACCGGAGGCTTTCACTGTTGAAGCAGATGTTACCCTATAAACGGTGGCCAATAACCCCTATGGCATACATTTACATACAACAGAAACGCAAACTGGCGCCAGATCTCCGGACCAGGCCCTTACCAGAAATTGTACTAACGTACTTTTTATCCAGATAGATAACCCTTATCCTTCGTGCCTGAACCTTCACTGCATACAAATTTATTGCAGCTTCCGCCGGCACCTCACCAACCTGCTGAATCATAGAATCATTCTTAAGTAGGATATATACACTCAGCGCCACACCCCTGATTTATTTCTGACGTGCCAGACAATACAAACAATGCCTGCCAACACAAACAAACGTCAGCCAATACGAACTGATGTCAGAATCTGCGACTCCAAAAAATAAGCCGATGTCCTGAAAATTCCTAACAGGACAACAGACTCTTATTTCAACAATTCCGACTGCCTGACATTCTTATAATCTGATAAACACACAACACCTGTTCTGTATATACACTCTGAGACACACCAGCCGGATTATTTAAATTTAAAATATAAACTTTTCACTTACTTACCCACCTCGATTATCAACAAAAAAGAATAATTAAATATATTTTTCCATTCCATTCTTTTGACGGATAAAAAAAATTAAATCTGCAATTAACATTACCCACACAAAAAGACACAAAATATTTCTGGTTACAGTCGACCAGAAGAAGACCTCCTGAAATTTAAACAACCAAGAAACCATAAAGCCATGGATACTAAAGAAAATAAACTTAGCAGAAGCGTCGCTGCTGCGTTGATAGCAATCGCAGGCAACACTTATGCTGTAGCAGATGATGCACGGGAAAATTACGACCTGAATGGTAACGGTCTGATTGAAATTAACAGCCTTTCGGATCTGAATAAAATCCGCGACTACAGTGACCCGGAATCAGAATTTAACCTGACTGCTCCTGGTTGCCCAGACGAAGGCTGTACTGGCTTTGAATTAACCGCCGATCTCGATTTTGACACCAACGGCGACGGCGTCATCGATGAAAACGATGACTACTGGAACGAAGGTCTGGGCTGGCAACCTATTGGTACTGAAAGCAATCCATTCGGTACTGTATTTGAGGGTAATGGCCACAGTATTAAAAACCTGTATATCAATCGCCCTGACAGTAATGATGTCGGCCTGTTTGGCTATGTTCGCTTGTCCACAGGCATCCGGAATCTGATCCTTGATGGCGCTTTGACGTCAGTCACAGGTAAAGACTACGTTGGCCTTCTCACCGGCCATTCGGTTAACACCCCCTACATCAACCTGGCGACTAGCGGTGATGTCTATGGCGAAAACTACGTCGGCGGCCTTGTTGGCTCCACAACACCGGCAGGAAGCTATAGTCATATCTCACACAGCTATACCCGTGTGAATGTCGTCGCGACTGGCAACAATGTCGGCGGCATTGCTGGTGAAATAAACAGCGCTAATATCGAGTACAGCTTCTCGGCCGCCAACATAACTGGCAACACTGATGTTGGTGGGATAGTAGGTATCGGTGCGAATGGCTCTCCGGCATACACCTATTTTACCGGTAACATTACTGCTACAGGCGCGGCCGGCGGTCTGGTAGGTAGCAACAGATATTCGTCGTTGAATATCTATAAATCATGGGCCAATGCAACATTTAACACCGACAGTTCCGCAGAGAATATAGGCGCACTGATTGGCTACGCAGGAAGCGTAACAATCAATGATAGTTACTGGGCAACAGAATCCGCTGAATATGCCGATGGCAGCGGCCTGGCAACCATTAACAACAGTAGTGGTCATGAGGAGTCCGTATTGCGCTGCCCGACAGCAGCCAATGATACCGATTGCACAACTGACAGCACCCTCTATCGTAACTGGCATACAGCTACTTACCAACTGGAAGACGAAACAGAAGTGCAATACTGGGACTTCGGCACCGCAGAGCAATTACCGGCACTGAGCTTTTACGGTTACGTGCTGCGTGACAGCGATGGTGATGGCGTATGGGACTTTGAAGATGCCTACCCGGATGATCCAACCCGCAGCGAGCCTGATCCGGCACCGGAAGAAGAACCTGAAAATACAGATCCGGAAAATGAAGGTGCACCAGAAGAAACCCCGGAAAATGAATCCTCTGGTGGTGGTTCATCCGGTGGTGGCTCTCTGATCTGGCTGTTTGGTCTTGCTCCACTGATGACTCTGCGCCGTAAATCCTGCTGATAGAAATCAGAAAAAAATAAAAAGAGTCCGTTAAACGGGCTCTTTTTTATCTTAAATTTAAACAGCAAAAATTCATTCCATCCTTTCGCAGGATTATCGGCAAGACACTTAGCGATAAAATATCTTTTCACCTTAAGCGCCCGTCCAATCTCACCACCCTTCCGGGTAATCACACGACCAGGCAAATAAACATGAATAAATGTAAATATTTTCTGTCGCCTGTAATACTGGTTTTATCCAGCTTTCAGGTTCAGGCTGAAAACGGCCGCAGCGACTACGACATTGATAATAACGGTCTGATTGAAATCAACGACCTCGCTGATCTCAATGCGATGCGCTATTCACTCAATGGAACCTATTTGTACGGCAGCAGCGCGGGATGTCCGGAAGATGGCTGTTTTGGCTTTGAACTGACAACCGACCTCAATTTCGACACCAATGGTGACGGTATTCTGAATAGCGCTGACGCTTACTGGAATAATGGCGCTGGCTGGATCCCTGTTGGCTCCATCGGTGATACATTCACGGCCCAACTGCACGGCAATGGGCATGTTATATACAATTTTTATGTAAACCGTCCGAATACAGACTTTATCGGATTGATTGCCTCGGTTGAAAACTCAATCATCAACGATGTGCACTTTCGCGGTCCGCTCAGCGCTATCACTGGTTCACGCTATGTCGCTTCATTAGCCGGCCGGATTATTAATACACAGATAATAAACAGCAGTGCCGACATTGATATTCATGCCTATGGAACCGTCAGTGGCGGACTGATTGGATCAGCAGAGAACAGTTCGATCATCAGACACAGTTATGCCCAGGGTAATATTACCGCTGAATCCTGGCGTAACGGAGGACTTGCAGGCCGTTTACTCGCCAGCTCAGTGATTGAAGGCAGCTTTGCCACAGGCAATATCAGCAGCACTGGCAGATCAACCAGTGGCGCAATGTCCGGCGGCCTGGTCGGTGCCGTTCAGGAGCAATCCCGGGTCAGTAATAGTTTTGCTACAGGCAAGGTTAAAGGCTATAGCTCGGCCTCAAGTCTTATCGGTACCATGACTCAGAGTTTCGTTGATCACTCGTTCGCTACCGGACACGTCACCTACGATTCAACCCAATCCCCGGCAGGCCTGATCGGGAACATTTCCAGCGATGGCGGTGAGTACATCAGCTACAACCATTGGGCAACGGATACAACCGGCCGGACCAACATGGTCAATGGGACTTTATACACAGCCACAGGAAATGCCGGCGCCACTCTGGCGCAGATGCAATGTCCGACAGCCGGCAGTGATACTGGCTGCAGCGCCGTTACTTTATATTCTGATTGGGAAAACGAAAGCTATGAAGACAGCAGTCTTTCTTCCGTAGCTTACTGGGATTTCGGTGACAGCAATCAGTTGCCCGGCCTGTTAATTAAAGGCGTGGTTTATCGCGACAGCGACGCTGATGGCGTCCTCGATCAGGACGATGCATTTCCCTACGATCGGGAAGAACATGCCGATATGGATGGCGATGGTACAGGCGACAACAGCGACCCGGATATTGACGGTGATGGCGTAAATAATGACGAAGACCCATTCCCTTATGACCCGACCGAATGGAGTGACCGGGATGGCGACGGCGTCGGCGACAACAGTGATGCATTTCCTGACGACAGCAGTGAATGGCTGGACAGTGATGGCGACGGTATTGGCAACAATTCTGACCCGGATAACGATAACGACGGCGTGCTTAACGAAGATGATGCCTTCCCAGTGGATCCGACCGAATGGTCTGACAGCGATGGCGACGGTGTTGGTGATAATGCCGATGCATTCCCATTTGATGCCACCGGCTCCGTTGCTGCTGATGTTGTAGATGCAAACGGTAATGGCCTGATCGATATCCATACGCTGGAGGATCTCAATGCCATTCGCTACAGCCTCGACGGCAGTAATCTTTATGGCCGTAGCGCAGGTTGTCCTGAGGCGGTTTGTGTCGGTTTTGAACTGATGGCTGACCTCGATTTTGACACCAACGGCGATGGCGTACTGGACGGCAATGACGCGTTCTGGAATGACGGCGCAGGCTGGCAACCCATAGGTTCCTCATCAGCGCCGTTCACAAGCCAGTTTAATGGCAATGGCCACCGCATCAGTAACCTGTATATCAACCGCCCATCCGAAAATGATGTCGGTTTATTTGGCTACACCAGCAATGCCGATGTGCGCTTGCTGGATCTTAACGGTGAACTGATGTCTGTGTCCGGTAATTCCTACGTCGGTGCCGTGGCTGGCTACGCCCGCAACACCAATATCAGTGGCACCTGGATTCGCGGTGACGTCACCGCCGCAACCTACGTTGGCGGTGTCGTCGGAATTATGGCCAGTACCAGCGATGAAGGACACCAGATTATTTACAGCCACAATATGGGCGATGTCACCGCGACAGCGGCCAATGGCAGCGCCAGAGCAGGTGGCTTAATCGGTCATTCCGATGGTATCAACATCATTAATAATGCCGTTTATGGCAATGTGGCAGGTTATGAAGCCGGTGGTCTGGTGGGGCTTATTGCCAATGACGCAATAGTGGAAAATAACTATGTGCGCGGCAATGTTCACGGTGAAAATACCGCAGGTGGATTAGTGGGCTATGGCTACAATAACAGCCTCTCTGTTAATAATGCTTATGTATCCGGTGTTATCAGCGCAGCACAGGAAAGTACCCTGACCGGCGCTTTTATCGGGCGGGCTGACGGCATATTAATCACCAACAGCTACTGGACAACCGAAAGCACTCAGGAACAGCCCTGGGGCAGCTACAACGTGCTGGATGAAAACAGCGCGGAATACAGTGTCGTCAGCGATGCAGCACTGCGTTGTGCAACGGCAGCCAACGATACCAGCTGCGCCAGTGTAACGCTGTTTAATGGCTGGTCAGATATAACCTATACCGTCCCTGACGGCAGCGACATGAGCTACTGGGATTTCGGCACAGAAGAACAATTACCGGTACTGACTTACGCCGGCATTATCCTGCGCGACAGCGACGGTGATGGCATTCTTGATGAACCGGTTGGAGAAGAGCCGGAAGAACCCGGTGAAGGCGAAGAACCTGGCGAAGAGACCCCATCTCCTGCCGAACCAGGTGACGGTGGCACTGCCCCGGATAACGGCGACAGCGATTCTTCCGACAGCGATTCTTCCGGTAGCGGCTCATCCGGTGGTGGTTCACTGCTGTGGCTGCTGGCCCTGGCACCAATCAGTCTGATGCGTCGCCGAAGCGTGCAGATTTCAGGAAAAATCTGAGATTAAAATATCGGCTTAAATAAGCTAAAAAAATAAACCCCGGCATGCCGGGGTTTATTTTTACGTCGTTTAAAAACCAGTAATATCAGTGTTCGCGGGTAGCGCTGAACTGAATATCCGGCCAACGCTCCTGAGTCAGGCTCAGGTTAACCCGTGTAGGTGCGATATAAGTCAGATAACCGCCACCATCAATTGCCAGGTTTTCAGAACCTTTTCGTTTAAACTCTTCGAGTTTTTTCGCATCGTCACAGTAAACCCAACGCGCCGTATTCACACTGACCGGCTCGTAAATACAATCAACTTTGTATTCGTCTTTCAGACGCTGCTGCACCACATCGAACTGCAGCACACCCACAGCACCCAGAATCAGGTCATTATTATTCAGCGGCATAAACAACTGGGTGGCCCCCTCTTCCGATAACTGCTGCAGACCTTTCTGCAGCTGTTTCATTTTCAGCGGATCTTTTAAGCGTACGCGCTTGAACAGTTCCGGTGCAAAGTGAGGAATACCGGTGAACTGCATATCTTCGCCGAAGGTAAAGGTGTCACCAATCTGAATGGTGCCGTGGTTATGCAGACCAATAATATCCCCGGAAATAGCCTCTTCCACCGCCGAGCGGTCGCCGGCCAGGAAGGTAACCGCATCAGCGATTTTAATATCTTTACCGATCCGCACATGCTTCATCTTCATACCTTTGCTGTAGGTGCCGGAGCAGATACGCATAAAGGCAATACGGTCACGGTGTTTCGGGTCCATGTTGGCCTGAATTTTAAACACGAAACCGGTGAATTTTTCGTCGTTGGCCGGTACCTGACCTTTGTCGGTTTCACGCGGCAGCGGCGCCGGCGCCCATTCAACAAAGTAATCCAGCATTTCGCGGATACCGAAGTTGGCCAATGCTGTTCCGAAAAATACCGGCGTTAATTCACCACGCAGATATTCGTCCAGATTAAATTCATGGCTGGCGCCCTGCACCAGTTCAATCTCATCGGCCAGTTCTTCCACCATATCTGCACCGAGCAGCTCTTTGGCTTCATCAGACTGCAGACCTTTGATCTGAATATCATCCGGCAGCACACTGCCCTGACCCGGGGTAAACACATGAATGGTATCAGTCAGCAGGTTGTAAACACCTTTGAAGGCTTTACCCATACCGATCGGCCAGGTCACCGGTGAACATTTGATTTTCAGAACGGTTTCGATTTCATCCAGCACCTCAATATGGTCACGCACTTCGCGGTCCATTTTGTTGATGAAGGTGAAAATTGGCGTGTCGCGCAAGCGACAGACGTCCATCAGTTTGATGGTCCGGTCTTCGACACCCTTGGCGCCATCGATCACCATCAGTACGGAGTCAACGGCAGTCAGGGTACGGTAGGTATCTTCCGAGAAGTCTTCGTGTCCGGGAGTATCCAGCAGGTTGACCATGCGTTCTTTGTATGGGAACTGCATGACCGAGGTAGTAATGGAGATACCCCGCTCCTGCTCCATCTGCATCCAGTCGGAGGTAGCCATACGACCGGTTTTCTTACCTTTTACGGTACCTGCCAGCTGAATGGCATTACCCAGCAGCAGGAGTTTTTCGGTGATGGTGGTTTTACCCGCATCCGGGTGCGAGATGATACCGAAGGTACGGCGGCTGCCGACTTCCTTCTGGAAAGACGAATTAGACATGAGATTCTGGCTGATGATCTGTAAAAGGCCGCTATTCTCGCTTAAACCGCCCTCTGGTTCAAAGGTTGTGGCACATAATGGCCGTGCATTTTTTATACAACCATTAACTGCTGCCTGACCCGCACGGTTTTCAGCAGCATCCCCCGTACTCTCAGTTGCCGCTTATCCAGCCAGCAATCACCCTGCTGATTTCATGAACGGAAAACATAACAGTTATCATCCGACAATATAAAAATAAATAAAGTCTTTATTTTTCAGTAGCTTAGGATGATCAGCAAAGCCACTTAAACAGTCTTTCCGCCAGCGGCAGGCAGACACTGGAAATGATCAGGAATACGATCGTACCACCAGCCGGAGATTCTATCGTCAGGCTTTCCCCTGCTTCAGGGCTGATCTGCCAATGCGGCATAAGGGGGAAGCTGCGCAGCCGGCTTTTTTTATGGAGGTTTCTTTATGAGTGCACAGCCAATCCGTATCGGCTTTATCGGTCTTAATCCAGACAGTCACTGGGCTGCAACTGCCCATATCCCGGCACTGAAATCCCTCAGTGACCGCTTTACTGTGGTCGCCGTAGCTAACTCGACTGCGGAAAGTGGCCAGCGTACGGCGGAAGCCGTGAAGATTAAAGCCTTTGCCACACCGCAGGATCTGGTGACTTCCGATGACATCGATCTGGTCGTCGTTACCGTTAAAGTTCCTTATCACTTTGAACTGATCAGCGCGGCACTAAACGCCGGCAAGCACGTGCACAGCGAATGGCCACTGGCGAACGGTCTGGAAGAAGCTGAAAAACTGACCGCACTGGCGAAAGAAAAAGGCGTTTCTGCCACCGTCAGCACCCAGATGCGCGCGGCGCCTGAAATTCTGTACCTGAGCAAGCTGATCAAAGACGGCTATGTCGGTGACATCCTGTCCAGCACTCTGGTCGGTTCCGGTGGTGGCTGGGGCGCAGAAACCAGCGCTGAGCTTGCCTACCTGTTCGACAAAGCCAAAGGCGCCACCATGCTGACCATTCCGTTCGGTCACACACTGGCCGGTATTCAGGATGTTCTGGGGGAACTGAACGATGTAACCGGACGCCTGATCAGCCGTCGCGATACAGTAAAAGTCACAGAAACCGGTGAAGATATTCCGTTCAGCGCTGCCGACCAGATTATGGTGCACGGCGCTTTCCAGAGCGGTGCTGCATTCTCTGCCCACTACCGTGGCGGCTCATCCCGTGGCACCAATTTCCTCTGGGAAATTAACGGCTCAGAGGGTGATATTCAGGTGATCGGCAACACAGGCCACGGCCAGTTCGCGCAACTGACGATCAAAGGTGCCCGCGGTGATGATCAGGAACTGGCGCTATTAACCCCACCAGCAGAGTTGTATGAAGGCATGCCGGAAGGTGTTATCGCGCATAACGTAGCTGGCATTTATGCCCGTGTCGCCGACGATATTGCCAATGGCACGCACACGGCACCGCATTTTGAAGACGGCCTGAAATTGCACAAACTGCTGGATACCATTGTTAAAACCTCACGCTGATTCACGGCATACTTAAGCTGAGCAATCAGCGCATATAACATGGGGACGGCCAGCTACCCCGTGACTGAAACCAGACCCGGCTGATTTAATCGGCCGGGATCATCTGCTGCCGGCAGCAAAGCCGGGCTATCAGAAAACGATTCCAGCCAGCTTAAGGATGTACCTTTCTGCTTAGCTTCTCACCTCCAGACCTGCTCGCCTGCTTAAATTCTTACCCGCTTAACGTCTTACCGACACACCATCTTACCTGCTGCCCCTCATACCGCTTGTCCGGAATATTCATCCCACCTCAGTTTCTGCCTGCAGGCCGGGACAGTGAGCTGACATTTTCCTGATCTTTTAGTCTCCCCCTCTATATGCCGCTGCGCTTATAATGAGTGTATGAGAAATAATCTGAATCTTCTGCTGCAACGCCTTGCGCTGCTGCGCCTGTCCATTGCCACCATCTGGCTGATGTTTCTGGTTTATCTGCAATACCGTGGTTTTGCCGGCTTAGGGATCGCCTGGGGTCTGCTCGCCGTCTATCTGCCGCTGTTGCTGGTCACTGGCTGGCAGGGAGTGCGCAGCGAAGTACGCGACTGGCATCTGCTTCTGCATCTGGCCTTTGAGAGCCAGCTGTTATCCGGTCTGTTGTTTTTTACCGGCGGGGCGACAAACCCGTTTATTTCCTATTTCCTGGTTCTTCTGGTCGTTGGTGCCTACAGCCTGCCGGTATCCTTTTCGACACTGATCGCCCTGCTCTGTATCGTCGATTACAGCGTCCTCAGTGAATGGTATCAACCGCTTCATACCAATGAATTCCACGGCATGACAGGCTCCAGCCTGTTCGATCTGCACGTCGCCGGGATGTGGCTGACCTTTGTTATCAGCGCACTGATTATGATTATTTTCATCCCTCAGCTGTTGCGCGCCCAACAAAACCAACAGAAAGAAATTCAGCGTTTAAGAGAACAACAGCTGAAGAACGAACAGCTGATTGGTATCGCAACTCTGGCTGCCGGTACCGCTCACGAGATGGGTACGCCTTTGATGACCATGCAGATGCTGCTGGACGACGCCGCCCACCAGCCGGAACATCCGATGGACCACCACGATCTGCACCTGCTGCGTGAGCAGGTCGCACTGTGCCGGCAATCATTGCAGCAACTGGCCAATGCCGGACGCAGTGCCCACGAAGAAGGTCAGCACAAAGCCTTCGACTGGCTGGCGCGTCTGCTGCACCGCTGGCGTCTGAGTCAGCCCAATGCGCTGTGGGAGGATAAAGGTATTCGTCTCGATGCCTGTATTCCGTCATCACCATTATTGGATCAGGCATTGCTGAATCTGCTCGATAACGCCGCCGAAGCCGGTAATCAGCCTATTGAGCTGAGCTGTGAAATCAGCGATGGTTGCTGGCAGATGGATATCGTCCAGCCCGACCCGAGTGCGTCGACGCGAATTAAGAACGAAGGGCTGTTCAGCAGCCGCAAAGAATCCGGTATGGGCATAGGTCTGTACCTGAGTAACGCCAGTGTGGAACAATTTGGTGGTTCAATTCATCTCAGTGCACGGGCGGATGGCGGCAGTGTATGCCGCATCCGTCTGCCACTGAAAAATCCGCATAAAATTAACCTGATCTGACCGGACCTGTTTCATGCCTGCATCTGCCACGCCAGTAAAAGTTCTGATTATCGATGACGACCTGCATTTCACTCAGGTGTTAGGCAGAAGCCTGGAACGTCAGGGATACGAAGCACGTATCGCCAGCAATGGTGAGGAAGCCATAACCACAGCCAAAGCGTTTCAGCCCGAGTGGATTACCCTCGACCTGCGTCTGGAACAGGAATCTGGCCTGAGTCTGATTGAGCAGTTAAAAGACGCTGTTGCCGGTTGCCGTATTGTGATGCTCACCGGCTACGCCAGCATTCCGACCGCAGTCGAAGCGGTCAAACTGGGGGCTCATAATTATTTGCATAAACCGGCTACGTTACAGGAGCTGATCAATGCATTTTCAGATACACCCGGGGTGCAGCAGGAAGATCAGGGACCAGCAGAAGTTATGTCGGTTGACCGTCTTGAGTGGGAACATATTCAGCGCGTATTAGCCGAACATCAGGGCAATATTTCTGCGACGGCAAGAGCGTTAAACATGCACCGCCGTACACTGCAGCGCAAACTACAGAAATACGCGCCGCGCTGAACAGCTGTCTGCTCAGTTAAACCGGCTCAGTTAAACCTGTATCAGTTAAAGCAGTGCTAATTAAAATAGGAATCTTCGTCGAAGGTACTCAGCCAGCGGCTGTTAAACACCACCATGCCGGTAATAAACATGCCGTTGATAACACCTTCCGGAAACATCATCAGCGGCAGATAGCGCAGATAATTGTGCCAGACTTTATCCAGCGTATAGACGTCCAGCTGCCATAAACTCAGAGCCTGCAGCACATCAGAAAAGGCGTGAGTAAATCCGGCATTAAGAAAACCCGCCACCAGAATATACACAAACGGATTGCGCACCAGACGATTAAACACGCACAGATAAAATCCGTAACTGAACAGTACCGGCAATACACCGGTAAACAGATAACTGTAGCCCAGACCGCCCCACCAGAGCTTACCCGTGGCCACCAGCACCAGTTGAATTAACAACATCGCCAGCAGTGCCAGTCGCCAGCCCATCAGCAGCATCAGGGCGGTCACACCCATCACATGAAAACTCAGCCCGGGCAGAATACCCGCCTGCATATTCCACAACACAGAGAGCGCCACAACGCCGCCAAAAAAGAAATGCTGGGCCTGACGGTTACTGAATAATGAATGCCAGTGGTAGGTAAATAACGCCGGAATAAGAATGGCCAGCGCCAGAGCAGAAGAAGCGTACAGTGCCCAGACGGGCAACAGGTCCGGGCGGTCGATCATGGCTGCAGATCCAGACAATATAACAGGGCATCTTCGTGCCCGTTGGCCGTGGGGTAATAATTACTGCGGTTACCGGCCAGGCAGAAGCCCATGGATTCATACAGAGCAATGGCTTTGCTGTTGCTTTCGCGCACATCCAGAAACCACTGCTCGGCCTGTTTTTCCGTCAGATAATTGAGCAGAAAATTCATCAGCGCACGACCCGTGCCTTTGCCCTGATAATCCGGATCGACGGCTATCATCAGCAGTTCAGCTTCACCGGCAATCAGTGTAATCACAGCCCAGCCGAGCACAGTGCCATTTTCTTCTGCGATCCAGGCGCTGCCCGGCTTTTGCAGATAGCGACTGATGACGGATTCCGACCAGGGATGAAAATGAGCGCGGCGTTCAATCGACATCACCGCAGTCAGATCCTGCATAACAGCGGCTCTGAACTCCACGTCAGATGCCCTCCAATTCGCGCAGCGCGTGCCACAGGCGACGTTTCTCGCCGGCACTCTGCATAACCTCAGTAATTGAAGCGCCGACAAACAAAGGCGTTACGCCGATATTGTTCAGCCATTGCTGACTGACGTTGCCGAAACAGACCGCATAGCGCGCGCCCTGATCCGTGAAAAAACGCCATTGTGCAGACAGTGCCTGCACCGCCACCGGGTGACTCTGATCATCATGAGCAGACTCAATAAACGGCCAGCGGAAACTGAACGGCGGCTGCATAAAGCCTGTGTGATCCGACATTGCCTGCAATACCCGCCAGGCAAATCCCTGCATGCGCTCCACGTCCTGTGCCTGATCAGTAATCCACACACCCAGCTGTGATACCCGCAGGAACTGCAGTTCAAAGCGCGGCGGTGTCAGATCAACAGGTTGTGACTGAGCAGGAAGCTGTTCAGTGTGAGGTGCTGATGGATTGGACTGAACGGCGGCGGGTGCCGCAGCGGTAGCCCGAAGCTCAGCGGCAGGTGCAACAGATTCCGCGACTGGCGCTGCGCGTGCACCAGCCGGTGTGTCGTTAACCCGCGCTACCGCAGGTTTGGCATTGTCGTGCAGTAATTCAGCGGCCAGAGGATGGACCAGATGCCCTTCTCCGGCAGACACTTTATGCGGATGCGGCGCGTGCGCCGGTGATTCCGCAATCCAGCGTGGTTGCGGAGCATGCGGCAGAACCATCCTGGGCACCCAATGCGTGATGCCCATGGCCTGCAGGTAATCCTGACGCCGCTGCTCCAGCACAGGTTATACGCCGTCGTTCTGCGGATGCTGACGGGAGTTATCCGACATCAGCAGGTTGACCGCATGAATATAAGCTTTGGCAGAAGCCACCACGATATCCGTGTCAGCACCACTGCCATTGACGATACGGCCGCCTTTCTCCAGACGCACAGTCACTTCACCCTGTGAATCAGTGCCCTGAGTAATGGCATTCACTGAGTAAAGCAGCAGATTAGCGCCGGTGTTGGCAACAGCTTCGATGGCTTTCAGGGCGGCATCTACCGGGCCACTGCCTTCGGACTTGCTGCGCTTTTCATCACCGTGATGGCTGACAACCACTTCCGCTACCGGGGTTTCACCAATGGCAGAATGGCATTCCAGCGCCACCAGTTTCCAGGCTTCAGGAGCTGCATCAGAGATGGTTTCACTGACCAGTGCCTGCAGATCTTCATCGAAAATCTCGTGCTTCTTATCGGCCAGATCTTTAAAGCGCGCGAAGGCTTCGTTCAGCGCTGCGTCAGTCGGGAAGGTAACACCCAGCTCTTCCAGACGGCTGCGGAATGCCGCACGGCCGGAGTGTTTACCCATAACCATTTTGTTAGCGCCCCAACCCACGTCTTCGGCTTTCATAATCTCGTAGGTTTCGCGGTGCTTGAGCACGCCGTCCTGGTGAATACCTGACTCGTGCGCAAACGCGTTGGCACCCACAATGGCTTTGTTCGGCTGTACTGGGAAGCCAGTGATCGAAGACACCAGACGGGAAGTCGGCACGATGTGCGTGGTATCGATACTGGTACCGATATTGAACAGATCCTGACGGGTACGGGTAGCCATCACAATCTCTTCCAGCGCGGCGTTACCGGCACGCTCGCCCAGACCATTAATGGTACATTCCACCTGACGGGCACCGTTGGCCACTGCAGCAAGAGAGTTGGCAACCGCCAGACCCAGGTCGTTGTGACAGTGTACAGAGAAAATCGCTTTATCAGCGTTTGGAATACGGTTCAGCAGGGTTTTGATTTTGTAGCCGAATTCTTCCGGAATGGCATAGCCCACGGTATCCGGAATATTGATGGTGCTGGCACCGGCATTGATCGCCGCTTCAATGATACGGCAGAGGAAATCATCCTCAGAACGGCCGGCATCTTCACAGGAAAACTCCACGTCTTCGACGAAGCTACGGGCTTTCTTCACCGCATAAACCGCCTGCTCAACAACCTGATCCGGCTGCATGCGCAGCTTGTACTGCATATGAATCGGTGAGGTGGCGATAAAGGTATGAATACGGGCACGTTCAGCCAGCTTCAGAGCGGCCGCTGCGTGCTCCAGATCGCGGTCAACGGCACGTGCCAGACTGCAGATAGTGCTTTCGCGTACCGCCGCAGCAACTGCTTCGATGGCCGCGAAATCGCCCGGTGATGCGGCAGCAAAGCCGGCTTCAATCACATCGACGCGCATTTTCTCCAGCGCCTTGCCGATACGGACTTTTTCTTCTTTGGTCATGGATGCGCCCGGGCTCTGTTCCCCATCACGCATAGTGGTATCAAAGATGACCAAACGGTCTTGCTGGCTCATGTGCTACTCCGCTACCAGGAATTTCTCATCGGGCGCATAGTATACGCCTGATGAGCCCGGTTGGCAGCCGCTCAGCGGATCGGAGTCGCGGTCAGATTGGTGGTGATGTCAAAATTCTGCAACACAACGCCGGAAAATACCGTCTCAGGCAGCGCCACGTCCGGATGCTTCAGCTGCACACTGTCGATCTGCAGATCGCGGAACGACACATTTCCCTGCACAGCAAAACCCAATGGGCGCAGCTGCTGCTGAGCCAGATCCGGATTTGCCACATAACTGTAACCGGTACGTGATGCATCGTTATAAATCAGCTCATCGCCCTGATTGCCGCTGACGCCGTTGTCATCCACACCGGAGAACTTCTTCGCTACCCGGGTCTCGTAGACATCAATTTTCAGATCGGCCTGAAAACCATAGTCGTTGCTGTCACCCGGCCCAAGGCCGTCATTGGTGCTGAAGCCATCAAAGATAACCTGGGTACCCGTGCCATTCAGCGGATTATTGCTGCCATCCACAGTGCGATTGTTTTCCCAGGTCAGACGGTTGCGCGCCAGTGATCCATCACTGGTAATGCCTTCGGGTTCAAAGGCAACCTTCAGGGCCACCGTCATACCTTCATTACCGCGGTCTTCCCAACGTCCGCCTGCGGCAGCACAGGATGTCTCGTCACTGCCTGCACCACCAACACAGACGGCACCCGCGCCGCCGGGATTAATGGTCAGAGACGAGCCCTTCTCGTAACGCTCCAATACAATCCGGCCGAGACTGCGGCCACTGTTACGGTCACCCCAGCGCATATTATCCACATTCATGGTACTCCACTGTTCGGTGCGATTGAGGCTGATACCGGAATCGCTCACATCAAACTGCAGCCCACGCAGATGCAGATCGTAATTCACGCCGGTAGCCCATACGCCTTTACCGTTTTCATCAATGGACAGACCGATGTTGGTGTCGCTGAACAGGTAATCGCCGTCCACCTGAATGCCGCCGCCCGACGTCCCGCCTGCAGTAATGTACGTATAACCATCCAGATTAAAATCCATTGCCTGAAACAGCTCCAGAGACAGCAACAGTTCAGCGCCACCCTGAATCGGGGAATCCTTGGTGCCAACCCGCAGCCCATCAATGCTGTAACTGCCGGTGAAGCGGTTCATACCCACCGCGATGGCGGTTTTATCCGCCGTCGCGCTGTTGTTGTCATGATCAAAAGCCCGCACATCGAAGGTCAGATCACCACGGCCATAACTTTCGATACCGCTGATCACCACCATACGGTTGTCATCAATATAGGCTGCCTCAGCATTAGCCAGACTCCACTCTGTAGCCACAGACAAACCATCGCTGCTGTCATTCAGTAGCGCGTAAAAATCACTGGCATAGGGCTGTATCCCCAGCGGCAGAGACGCTATATCCGGTGTTACGATTCCCGGATAAAAACGCCAGACATTACTGTGACCATTGGCATCAGCAAACAGGAAGTCCAGTTGCACCGCGCCGACCGGACGGGAGCTGTCGCCGATCAGAATCTGATTGGCATTGAAGGAACCGGACAATTCACTGACACCAAGCTGCAGATGATCCGCCATCACATCAAACGTTAAATCACGCAGTGTCAGGTCGCCGTTGAAATCACCCATATACAGGGAGTTTCCATCATCGGTAAAACGCACAAAGTTGGCCGGATTATCAGCGATATTAATTTGCGCGTTCATGCGCAGACCTTCATTGCCCTGAGCGCCACCGGCATAAATCTGGGTGCTGCCATCCAGCGCGAGACTTCCTGCCAGCGTGCCTAATGACTGTTCGCCGAGGAACATACCGCCGGTAGAAAAACCGTAACTGACATCAGTGAAAACCAGGTTCAGCCCTGTCGCCAAATCATCTTTGGCCTCGCCGATGGCTAAATTACCGATCTGAGCACTGTAGCCAATATCACGGAAACTCAGCGACTGCCCGTTCGTTGTCCAGATCAATTCAGCATCACTGATGGTGGTCGCATAACTGCCTTCGACGTAATAGTCCGCCGATTGCGGCGCACCAATGCGTAACAGGCTATCTGAGGAATAATTAAAACGTAGCTGTCCAAAACTGCCGCTGGAATCATTCACTCGCACAGCGCCAATATTCAGCCCCGCATTCAATGTCTGACTGTCTATTTGCAGCGAGCCATCTGACAACACATCAATAACCTGAGTGTTCAGTGCGCTACCTGTTAAATCATCGCGGTTACCATACTGAATATTCTGCAGCTGCAGTGATTGACCATCATCTGTGTAAGCGGCTTCACCAATGGTAAACAGTGCATTGGTCTCCAGCGTCACACCCGCCTGGCCGTTCACCTGCTGCATTTCCGACTCATCCATTGGCGTCAGTGCCGCATAAGCCTGAGCATGAAAAAGACAGGCCTGGGCTGCTGTGATGACCAGATATTGAGATATTGATTTTTTCATTACGGTGCTCCGGTCGGGAACACCAGCAGATTACCCTGCAGACGGGATTCGCCATTAATATTCAGCGTAAAAATATCCGTCTGCACAAAACCCGCATCCGTTGGCCGGGCGCTGTTACTGTTGGCTACGGTAAACGAAACATCTTCATATTTAAGTGAATTGGGTAAACCCACTTCCAGTACATCGGCGTCGAATAAAGCACCATCGCCATCAAAGCCGGATTGAATATTTCGGGTTTTAAGGGTCAGTCCTTCAAAGGAAAACCGGCCACGAATATTATCCAGTACAAACCAGCCTTCACTGGCGGAATCACCGGTATTAATCGCTATACGACCACCGCAGCGACTGCCACCATTACCACCACTGCAGTCTGAGCTCCAGGCCGATGGTCCATCTACATTTAATGGGCCGCCATCCGCGTTAATCGTAAGATCGCCTGACAGATATACTCCCCCCTGGCCGCTGATATGATCCAGCGCCTGATCACTCATAGGTTCCAGAGCGTGAAGGCTATTATTCAGAACGAAAAATAATGCAGAAATCAGAGTAAATATTCTCATCATAAATCCCTGCTGGTTGCGCGCAGATACTGAATCTGCAGATTAGCAATCGTCGATGATCCGAAGTCTGTATTGCCTACGGTAAGATTGCCGATGTGAATATCTGTGCGCGGACCGTTGGCGTAGTAATCCTGATAGAAGGCATCACTTTTCCCCTCAATACTGCCAACCTCAACGGTGAAGTTACCATCGGATGCCACTTCAAATGTCACCGGCTGATCTGCGCCATAACCCAGCTCGCTTTCAATGATCAGATTCTGCAGATGGATATTCTGGCCGCAGTTATTACCGTCCGCATCACAGGCAAAAACACTGAGATCCTGCACGTACAGGTTCAGCGCCAGATTGCCAATCATCTCATTGTTATCGCCCCATAAGCGCAGATAAGAACCGTCGACGGCAACCCCCTGAGCATGAGCTTCCAGCGACTGCGCTCTGACACCGTTCTCTTCCAGATCAAAACGAATCCCCATATCCGCCAGTTCACCGGCCCTGCTGGTTAACACCGACGTGTCGATCCCCGTAATGGCATCGACCCGGGAGCCGCTTGCCACAGCCTGATCAGGGAAGCGCCGTTCACTGCGGTTCTCGATGGCGTAGCCGAGCAGGCTATAAGGCTTGGATGATGAACCCGCCAGCCGCTCCGGCGCGGAGAATTCAAATACGGCTTTATCGTAAATACCTATGGTATCGCCATCGACCAACTCAATATTGTAGGGATACAGCAGGCGGCCCAGATTCACCGGATTGCCAATAACATTTACCCCCTGATTACTGCCGCTGCCTGCGACATAGAACTGGGAAATACTTAAAACGACCTCTTCGCCATCAGCATTGGTAATGCCACCGATATCGAGACGGTTCCCGCCAGCGACATCCTCTCCGGCTTCAAAGGCAAAGTCTTCCAGTACTAGTCCGATTCCTGCGCCTTCCACACTCGCCAACTGGCTGTCGTCCAGCGCTTTTAATTCCGCGTTAGCGAAGTGAGCGTTAAATACCGACACCGACAAAAAAACCGACACCGACACCACGCCCGGCAGTGACAGATACTTAGTCATAATATGGATCCAGGAATTTTGTTCTTATTCTTTCGATGCCGTTAAAGGACTCCTCGAAGTCGACTGAAATACCGCCGTTGGGGATATTCATAAAAGCACCGGGAGTAGTCGGTGTTCCTTCGCCGTTATCGAGCCAGAAAACCTGCTTGGTCTGAAATGACAGAAACATACCCTGCGTACTCTGGCCGTTTTCTACATCACCGATATCTAAAGTACGGAAAGTGTTTAAAGGGAAGCAGGTTGCAATCCCGAGAATTTCACAGCCGCTGGAACCAAAGATATCGAGAATATCGGACAGCAGGCCACAACCACTGACACAGGAGAGAGACGTACCATTGGGAATACCAACGCGGGTTGCCCGTATCTGACTCTCATTACCGTCTTCATCCACCAGAACAGCCTGCGACTGCAGGACCGTGTCGCGGTTTACCCCGGCAAGTCCAAGCAGAAACTGTTGAAAACCATTGGATTCTTCATAAATAGGATCTGCTGTACCAGTCACATTCACCTGAATGTTACCGGTAAGAGATTCGATATTACCGGACAGCTTTCCTAGTGCTTCCGTAAAGCCCAAACGAACACCAACAAGCTCTTCTTTACCATCGACCGTTTCGAAAGCCAGCTCGAAATAAGGATCCTGAATATTGAACGGGCTCAGCGTACCGTCATCGTTAACGCTGCCCAAAGCGAAATCGTTAATACGGATGTCCGCTCCGGCTTCTCCGTCACGGACGTAATTGCCCAGCTCAACCAGATCGGCGTTAAGCGAGATATCGACATCCATACCAAAGGTAAAACGGGTAAAGTCGAACGAGCCCGCCGCATCGCGGTCAATCTGCAGAAATGCCTGACCTGTCTGATTACTCAGCTGTTCATCAGTCAGGGCTGTGAGAGCCGCATGAGCGCCAGACGACAGGAGGAAGACAAAGCTCCCGAGGATGAGCTTCCACATAAGCTGTACCGTGGTGAATTCCGGCGATCAGCAGCAAAGTGACTTCCGGATTATTTTTATATTTATTGAAGACAAGGTTACCTTTGCTGAAATATTCAGCAATCTAATTTAAATGTACTTTCGTACCATTAATTGCTTTTCAATGTACGTTTGTACCAATTACAAATAAAAACTCAGAAAAATCAGCGATGATAGCCGTTAAGGTACCGCTTACATCCGTCAATCTCCCTGGAGAATTATTCATCCAGGACAAAATAAAAAGGCTGAAAAGGAATGTAAATCTGACGCGATTTAACCTTCAAAATCAGGGCAAAAGGCGGAAGCCCCCCCCGGATAAACATATCCGGACATTTGCTCGAGTCAGCATTCGCAGCCTGCAAACAAACGATAATTTAATCGCAATTATTTCAGTGGTTAAAGCGGCGAGAAAAACAGAAACCAAAGCAATGACCAAAGAAGGTCCGCGTTTTTATCTTTCGTCCCGCCAGGACCAGATCAGCGTTGCAGACGTATTTACCGTTAACGGAAGATAAAAGCAATGGGATACAGAGGAACAGGAAAAAAGAACGGGAAAGGGATGCAAAACTGGAATGAGGGAAGCATTGTAAAAAGGAATGGTAAAAAAGGGGGAAAACAGGAATGGAAAAAGGCATCCGATGCGCCAGCCCGGTTATGCGTCGGATGACGCCTCCGGCTTATCCGACCTACGATGTTTATGTTCAGTTATTGATAGGTTGAGCCGCAAGAGAATGAAGGGATATTCGGCGTTTACCGTTTCACACCATCCACAACAAATACCCACGTAGGTCGGATAAGCCGGAGGCGTCATCCGACGCTTAAAGGCGTTTACCGTTAAACACCATCCTCGGCAGATAACTACGTAGGTCGGATACGCCGGAGGCGTCATCCGACGCTTAAAGGCGTTTACCGTTTAGCAGCAGTTATCAGTAACGTGAGCCCAGAGCCATTGGATTATTTTCAGGCAAAGAAAAAAGCCCC